>Ga0207154_1045_pt1 | contig 15515 bp, 20 predicted proteins | sample Alteio_BWMinHeat_28_FD_153576 | JGI IMG/M metagenome (GOLD analysis project Ga0207154, IMG submission 153576) | Enriched cells from forest soil in Barre Woods Harvard Forest LTER site, Petersham, Massachusetts, United States -... | ecosystem: Environmental > Terrestrial > Soil > Temperate forest >... | reverse complement strand
ATTGCGCTTGGCGCTGCAGTTAATCGCAAAACCCTTGAACACGCTGCGGTAGTAATGCGCAATGGTTTAATGAACTGCTGGCAGATCAATACCAAGTAGCCGCTTGTCGCCAACGGCCTTCCGTTGTTCATTGCAGTAGTCGTGGTCGCAAGCTTGCCAGGTGTTCTGGCTGCAGTGATTTGGTTCGCGTCTTGGCGCGACATTTTTAATACTGCCTATCATTTCGACAACATCGATCCTACAATAGACCAATCCCCTAGCCAGAGTTACCCGCAGCGAACCAATCCAAAGAGGTGGCAAAATGACACGTCTATTTTGTATATCAACGTTAATTGCAGCCATTGCCCTTGGCGGATGTGCGAACTTATCATCGAATGAATTGAAATTCGTTGCTGTCCCCGGCGCTCCAAAAGCAGTCGGCCCTTATTCGCAAGGCGTGGTCTCAAACGGAATGCTTTTTACAGCGGGATATACTCCGCGTGATCCTGTAACCGGCAAGCTGATCGAGGGCGATATAGTCGCGGCAACAAATCGTGTTATCGATAACCTTGAGGCTGTGTTGCTCGGTGCCGGCTGCTCGCTAAAAGACGTGGTCAAAGTAACCGTCTACATGACAGATCTCGCCGACTTTGCAAAGATGAATGAGGCGATGGCAGCAAAATTCGGAAGCCATAAGCCTGCGAGAACAACTATTCAAGTCGAAAAAATACCTGGGGGCGCAACTCTCGCAATGGACTTTATTGCACGCGTGCCGCAATAGCGGGGGCGATTCACGACCGCTTGATTCCGAAGCGGTCCATCTTGGCCGGCTGCGGACCTCGCGACTGGCAGGGCGTCAGATAGAGAAGAAGCAGGCCCACATCAGGAATGTATGGGGCTATTGCTTGCCGCGCGCCTCCGTCAGCGCAATGGTCAAATGCTGCACCTTCTTTTTCAATTGATTGCGCTCTTCAGTCAGTTCAACCACCAATAGCATCAAACGATGTATTTCGATTTGCTCGGGTGTGGCGTCGTGCGGCGGCTCATCCGGTTCGGGCTTGGGCGGCAGCCGGGCCTCACGCACCTGCCTTGCGGCCTGGCGCAGCTCCTTCTTGCCGCCGGCGACAGCTGCTATCTGCTCCTCGCTAGGCAAGGAAGCCACCGCTGCCGCAGCATTTATAGAAATCACGCCCGACTTTACGGCGCCGACCAACTCAGGCGCAGCCGTCTTCTGGATTTTCTCGATTTGCCCCAAGGTCGCGCTGCTCACCCTCGCGGCGCGCGCCACGGCCTGCCGAGTCCACGGCGGCTCGCCCTCGGACTTGACCGAGGCATCCGTTCCCGCCGGCTCTGCCGACGAGCGCTGGGCTTGCTGGGTTTGCGTCTGTGCCACCCGCGCCGATACGATCTCTTTCTTACGTAGCGCGAGCACGCCGCGTTGAAAATCCGACACGCTACGCCGCCCAAGGTGGTTATCGATCATCCACAGGTGTACATCGTCCATGGACTGGAAGCTGTGGTTTTGCATGGTATTGAAAGGGATCTTGTGCTTTTGGCAGAGACCGTAACGGTTGTGTCCATCCACCAGAAGATCGCCCCACAACACCAGCGCATCGCGGCAGCCTTCCGTCAGCAGGCTGCGTTCCAGCGCAGCGAATTCGTCCTCGGTCAAGGGATCGATATAGGCGCGCAGGTCTTCATTGATAGTGATGGTCATGGTTCAAACGAAATAGATTGATAGCGCGGCTAGTGTACGCAACGCTGCCGTTCTGCGCTACACGGCAACCGTGCATTTTGAGGGATTGGTGTAATGATCCAGTGAAAAGCTGCTCACGATATTTGGCTACCCAATTTACGGGCATCTTCACTCCCCATTAAAATGTTGCTCGTAGACAATTATTGTTGACTACTATACGATAAGGCCATGGTTGAAAATATAGAAAACAAGTGATGCCTGGTCTTGCCCATCTTCGCAATCATTTTGCCGGATTGCGCATGTCGTTCCCACTCCACAGAATCTTTCGCCGGCTTGTGGTTTCTCAGGCCCGAGCGGCTGCTCACCGTAAAAATCAGATGGTTTTTGCGCTGCGCTTTTCAGGTTGATTAGACATTCTCTTTAACATCAAAGAACATAATGAAATTACAGCAAATGTATTTGTCTTTCTTGATGGCTATTTGCCTCGTGATCTCAATTCCAGGGCACTGCGATGAGCTGTCGGAGCGGGCGTCAATGAATAAATATGTGAGACGCCTGCTGCACACACAAAACGTAAACGAGCTGGAGGCCCTCTCTTCCGATTACTTGAGTACCCAAGCAAGAACATCCAGCGGAATCTGGAAACTGACGGTGTTTAACATTGCCATTAGCCAGGCCTTCGACACGCGCCACAAGGATCCGTCTTATTGGGTCGTGGCAGAGATATGGGCCAGGAATTGGGTTGAGCGCTACCCTGAATCACCCGCCGCCCGCATTGCATACGCACAAATGTTGATCAATCACGGATGGAGCTTCCGGGGGAACGGCTACGCAAAGGATGTAGAGCCTCAGAATTGGGCGCCTTTCGCGGAGTACACCCAACAGGCGCGAACCTATCTTGAAACCCATAAAACAATTGCGGCGAAAGACCCAAGCTGGTACGAACTCATGGCGGTCATCGCTAAACAGCAAAGCTGGCCAGAGCGTGAATTCTCCGAGTTAATTAATGAAGGCCTGGAACGATATCCTGCCTTTTATCAAATTTACTTTGCCGCCATCGGATACTACGGACCGAAATGGGGAGGCGACGCAGAGTCGATCGAGAAATTCGCGCAAGCAGCACTCAAGCAAACTCAGTCGTCTGAAGGGTTTGGCATGTATGCGCGTATTTATTGGGTGGCGTCGCAAAACCACTACGACGATAGATTATTTTCCGATTCTCTTGTTGATTGGCCGCTGATGAAAAAGGGCATTGATGACGTATTGAGGAAATATCCGGATAACTGGAATATCAATAACTTCGCGAGATTCGCCTGCCTGTCTGGCGATAAGGCAAAAACGGCAGAGTTAATCAGTCGCATGGATACTCCGCCTTTGATGGCGGCATGGGATCAGATGTCGGACTTCCAGCAATGCAAGGATTGGGCGTATGCAGAGCAGGCGACATCCGACAAATCGCTGCATACGGATGCCCAGTGAACCGGCGCCGATGAACTCGATATTTTGCCCACATAAAGTCCTCCTGGTCTACACATTGTCTGGCATCAAGCGATATCTCAAGCTCTTTTGAAGGTCTGCTACCGGCCGAGGCTGTGAAAAAACGCAAAATCATTTCTCAGGTGAACGCGTCCGTCTTCGATCCAATTTAGAAACGAACTGGCACGTAAAACATTAGCGTGGAGCACGGCGACAAAAAAAAAGATGTTTAACGACTGCGACAGGCCTGTTCAATTAGCAGGAACAGTATCTCGTAGAGATGCAAAAAAGGCCGTCAGGCCTTCATGGCTGCAATCAATCGATGAGTGCCCAGTATTGCCATGATCCGCTTCAGATTGTAAGCCAGTACGTGCAAGCTCATTTCAGTACTCACCCGTGGGAGTAACTTGGTCAGGAAGTGCGTTGCACCCATCCATGCCTTGAGCGTGCCAAATGGATGCTCGACAGTCTGCCGGCGTAAGCGGGCAGGATTGGGCCAGACATTTAAGCGCCGCTGCATTCGCTCGAGTACATCCTCGTGTTCCCAACGGGCGATACGCCGATTAGTGCCGGTAGTACATTGCGCCTTGATTGGGCATGCCGGGCAGGCAGACGACCAATATTTATGCAACCGCAACCCGTGTTCGATTGTGGTGAAACGCCAGATAGCTCGTTGTCCGGCCGGGCACTGGTACTCGTCGCTTTGCGCGAAATAAATGAAATCCATTTTATCGAAGAGGCCTTGTGCCCGGTTGCCCGAAGTCAGCGGTTTCGGTACCAGCGGCGTCACGCCAAGCTCCTCGCATGCGAGAATTTCCGTTCCGCTGAAATAGCCGCGGTCCGCGACCACAGTCAAATCTTGCTTTCCGATTGCGTTTTGCGCTTGTGCCGCCATCGACGCCAGCTGGGTTCGGTCATGCCCGACATTGGTCACCTCGTGCGACACGATCAGATGGTTTCTGGTATCGACCGCAGTCTGAACGTTGTAGCCCACCATGCCTGTGCCACGACCACTCGTGGCCATAGATCTGGCATCCGGATCTGTCAGCGATATTTGCTTATCTGGCGTCTACTGCAGCTGTTTGTTGATCTCGTTGAATCCTTCGATCTGCTTCTTGATGGAGGCGATTTTTTCCTTCAGATGCGAGACTCTGGCCTCAGGCACTAACTCCGGCTGGCGGTCTGCACGGTCAAGCTCTTCGAGGTAACGTGCAATGTTGGCTTCGAGTTGCTCGATTCGTGCCTGAAGCTTCCTGTCAGTAAAGTTCTTATCGCGATTGTTGACCGCCTTGAACTTGCTGCCATCGATGGCGATATCGGTATTGGCAAACAGATCGAGATTGCGGCACATCAGAACAAATTGACGACAGACCTTGCTGATCGCCGGCCCGTTGTTCTTGCGGAAGTCGGCAATGGTCTTAAAGTCCGGCGTCAGGCGGCTCGTCAGCCACATGACCTCGATGTTGCGTTGTGCTTCGCGTTCCAGGCGCCGGCTTGACTGGACACGGTTGAGATAACCGTAGATATAAATCTTCAACAGCACGCTGGGATGATAAGACGGCCGTCCGGTCTGAGCTGGCTTCGCGCCGCCAAAGCCAAGCGATCCCAGATCAAGCGAATCGACAAAGACATCGATGGCTCGGACTGGGTTATCTTCACTGACGTAATCCTCGAGCTGCTCTGGTAGCAGAATGCTCTGCGTGCGATCCGTTCCCTGGACAAAGCGTTTCATCGAAGCCTCGGTCAAATATGCAATATCGATTTGACGCTTGTATCGAGAAATAGTTTACTAGCGCGATGCGTTTTCACACAGCCTCGACCCAAAGCGGTCTATCAGATTTCTCCAAAGCGGACGTTCGAACCACAGCTATCGGATCTGCGCCCAAGGCATCTCAGGACAATCAAAATCTGCTGCACGGCAAGAGAGTCGAAGCTCTTTTTGCCTACGTGGTCGGTGCGCTTGGCACCTGCAAGTTCATAAAGCTCGAAGACATCACCGCACCGTATCGGCGCGGTCTTCTCGTAGTCAAGATTGTCAATCCACAACCTAAAAATCAAACGTCTGCGTCGCGATCACCGCTCTATCAAGGCGATCGCACTCATACTTGTTCACGGCCGCGATCACGACAGGGTAAAAGATGCTCGGCCCTGAGAGGCTGAGGATTTCTGCGATCTTCCCGTTCTCGACTCGCATCTCGGCGACGACAGTTCCTTTGGTTCCATCCTGCAAGGCGGCGGCTGGAAATTCGGGGGCCACCATTTTCCTGCAGACGGCCTTGGCGCCGACTCGCACCGATGCACCTTGTGCATTCTTTAGCCTAGCCGAGATGCGGTTCTTAACGGCAGAAAGTGGCGGGAACGAGTCCTTGCCGGTCTTGGCTTCCAGCACCTCAATCACGTGCCAGCCGAAGCGCGTGTGTGTAGGCTCCGCCGCAAGTCCTGCGGGGGCCAGGCTAACCATGGTCTTCGAGAACTCTTCGATAAACGACGACGGCACGTTCCAGCCCAAGTCCCCACCTCGCGAGCGTGACCCAGGGTCGATAGAGACCTCGGCAGCAATGTCCGCGAATGACTTGCCTGATTTGATCCGTTGAAGGACCGCTACCGCATCCTCGCGCGTGCGCACCAGAATGTGTCGCACGTGGAATTCCTTGACGGGTGCGGCTGAGACGAAAAGTCGGTCGTATTCCTGCTGGATCTCAACCTCAGTGGGCTCGCGCGGCGGCGCCTGCTCCTGCAATGCCGTATTGTTTGGTGCCTGGGCGGCCTTGGAAGCGCGATATGCGGCGGTACTGATAACTGTGGCTTCGACGCCAGAGCTGCACTGGGTATCCGTGGAACGCAGTTCCAGCACTGTCGCGCGGCCGTAGTAGGGGATGGTCAGTTCCTCACCGGCTCGCACCCCGTGCGAAACGCACTGCTTCGACGGGGCGTTGCGGACCTCGTCCGGCGCGAGTTTCTGCGTTGTCGCAAGGTTTGGGAATGATGGATTGGGACAGCGAATCGTATTGGCGCCGTGCACGCTTTGTGCGAGAACGAGAGTGCCATTCGATGTTTTAGTCTCCTGGCCGCTGCCCACTTCATCAGCGATGCAGGCATCGCCTGGTTGGACAGCCGGCACGAAGGTGACGTAGTACCCCCCGCCGCCGCCTTTCGCTAATGCACTGCCCACGAGCAGTACGGCCACCGCAAACGCGACCATCGATCGAATCATTTCTCTCCTCCCGCAATGCTGTGTGTTTAGTTCGTTTCTTATTATCGCAAACTCAATTCCGCGAAGGATTTTTTAAAATCCATGGACTTGAAGTACGCGGGGAACGTGTCCGCCAAGTATGTACGCATGTCCAACTCGCGGTCCATTGCTTGGATGCCAAAGCGGTTGTCTTTTATATTGATGCGGATATGGCCGATGTAAGTGATCGTATTCGCGCTCACTTTGAAGCGGTTGGTCGCTTGCAGCCAAGCGTACTTCGGGTACATATCGAACTTGCTAAACATGTAGTCGCCCGCATCGAGGGGCACTACGTAGAAGGTCTCGCCTGCCTTGATGCGAAACATTCCCTTGGGGCCAACCATGTTTTCTCCGAATCGACTGCCGAACGTAGACGTACTCGAATAGTCGACGTAGCTCAAACCAGCATCGGCGTTCGAGGTGACATGAAAGGCGAGTAGACCCTGGTTTGGCTTCAGCGTTTCACCGTCTTTTGCGGTAGGCACCATTGCGCACGCACACAGCGTAATCACCGTGAACACCAGCGTGAACAGCAAACGTAGCGGCAGAACTTTCACTAGGCACCTCTTCTTGGTTGAATGTTTTTCTTGCATTTCATGGTACAGACGGCTGACTTTGGAAAGACCGGCCGATTTAACTCAAAACGTAAAAAACCGAGAAAGACGGCAGTCGAGCCAAACCCAAAAGCCGGGTCTTTTTCCACAAGGAAATTAGCAATGATATACCAAGAATATGGGATGAGGTTAGGCCCGCTTATGGCCGTTTTGAGCCGGTCGCGACCGGTTGAATCCACAAGCCAAGGCAGTCATGCGCTTTTCCCAAATACAGACAGTCCGGGATCACACACCGTGCTGTCTATCTACTCAAGCGAAAGGACTCGTCTCCTTTTCGATAGCGAGTTTCAATGCATCGTGATCAAAAGGTGCGGAAATAAATACGCTGTTATTGTTGTCAGAAGAAACGCAAAGCAGAATCTTGAATGGAGTCTTTGTATGATCCCGTAATACCTTTATTGTCCGTGTTGACCGCGACGGATGCCATATGATTTTCTTGAAAAAATATGTCCGCCAGCTTCCGCTGTGTTCGGTTTCTGGTAACAGCCCAAATTCCTGGGTCAAGCACTCGTGCAACTCATCGAAGGTAGAATATATTTTCGGCATCTAGGTTAGATGGTAAAGGGGAACAAGTTTGTCGTAGAAATTCATCAGCATTGAGTTTTTTCGGCAGAGGTTTGCCCATTTTACAAGCGTAGCGTGGATGTCCGTATTTGGCCGGTGGCAGACTTTAGCTGAGCGCTATTTGAAAGCGATCATCGTAAGGCCATAATTCATCATGCGGTTTTGCGCATTTTACAAAGCAACGATTCGTTAGCAACTCGACGCGCTCTTCCAATGTCAGCTCAGGGTCTGATTCTAGTATCCGCGTCAACTCTTCACCTTTCGCTTGCAGGTCTTGTTTGCCGTCGACGTTAAAATATTGGACATTCCCAATTACATAGTCTCGGCGAAAAGCCGTTCGCCACTGCGAGTTACTCCCCCATCCGTGCGACAGGTCTTGATGTGGACGTCCCTTTCGGCGATACGTCCAGTAAAGGGTCGAGTTCTGAGCTACGTCCGGACTGAGAATGTTAGCTCCTGAGGTCAATTCCACCCCGCCCCGCAAGATCAGCAGGTTTCCAAGCATCACGCATGGCCATCGGTACGCCTTGATCGCTGGAGCGCAAGATGGCTTATCGGATAACTCAACTTTCACAACCTCGTGATAGAAAGCCGAATAGGAAAAAGGCGTCACTACGGTTAGACCAAAGGCCTTTGTAAACTCCATGAATTCATCCGTAGAAATATGTGGACCATCCCAGTCTGCCTCTGCTCCTCCGTCTTGAAATCCCAAAAGCAAGAGATCAAAGACTCGGCTCAATGCATAGAGGTCACATAATTCGTCCTCTTTAACGGAGGGAATCGGCTTGCCCTCGCGTTGATTAATGGAACGCAACCACAGATGTCGATCTGTATTCGCCTGCAGCCAAGGTAACAGCATCTCGGCATACGCACGGTCCCCCTGGTAGTCTAGCAGCGCGTCATGTAGTTGGCGGTAGGTGCATTGATTCAAAGCGTTATTCCTCAGCAATGACGGATGTCTGGTTCTGGCCGCTTTGAGCCAGTCGCGGCAGGTTAAATTGAACCATACTAGACACCCGAGTCTCTTGGAAACGGTCGTTTAATTGAGTTAGAAAAAATCGCCATCAAATAGGTATGCCGTGTCTGCGAACGAGGAACTGGTAGTAGTGGAGGACATTGTCTTCACCTCCGTTCAAAATCCGCTTCTCAACGCGTGCAATCGGCCAGAACAGCCCAGCAGGCTTGCTGTCAGACTTGCTTTGCAATCCGACTGCTTTCGCGCCATCACTCGTGACGAGCCCCCAATCAGCACCGTGATTTCGGCGGTATGTTTCACCGATATATGAACCGATAAATTGCGCCTGCTTTTGGACCTCCTCAGCCGCCAGTTGTCCATTGCGGTAGGCAGCATGGGCACTTTCCAGCATCCGCTCCACTATTTCGATGCTGGCGTCCGAATAATCGAGGTGCTCCCCAAAATTTTGCTGTGCAAAGGCTACCACCGCTGTCGCACTTTCGATGGCGATGCGCTGAATATCGGCAATCGCTTTAAATTCCATAACTACACTCCTTCGCAATAGGACTATTGGTCCTCTAAAATAATTATTTTGCGCAGCATTCCCGATATTCACCGTCGCATATGTGCGGCAAAAATATCGACGGTACCGACTGTCCGTTCCTGGCCGATTTCTGTCATAGATGAGAAAAAACAACGAGCCTTGTATTTAGGCTTACTAAAGTCGCCACAGTGACTTCTTCGTGGTGGAAAATTTAAAGAAATAATAGGTTGGTTCAATGTCTGTATCCCAAGGGCAGATACCGAAATTATTAATCAGAGCTTCTTCCAGAATACGCTTGGTTAGGAAATACTCTGGCACTTCTATTTCTCGATCACCTTGAAAGTATATTTTTTGGCGCTCTTCAACTGGACAATCATCTTCTTCAATATAGAAATCTGCGGATAGCCAGCGTTGTTCGAAGTCTTTGGGAGTGCCAGATTCAATTAACGACTGTTGGTGCGTTCCTCCGGCCGTTTGTAGTCGAGAGCGCGTTCTTCTTCCATTTTCGACGAAGGCGTAACCGTAACTGCCGCCGGAATCGCAGTAACAAAAAAACATGAACATTTCAGAAGAGCCGAGTGCGCTGTATGCGTGAGTGACGTCTGTTTGCGGAAACTCAAGGAAATTCCAGGCGAGATCGTTATTGCAGATAAAGTACGTATCTCCAAAACGCTGGAGCATGACGTCTCCGTGATCTCGAATGTCAAACTGTCCTATGTCGGGATGTTTAATTTGCACAACTTCCTTGCCGCACAAATTTGATACGAACGATGTGACGTTGACGATTGGTGCTATTGGGCGAAATGCGATTCCCGCTTGCGCGATCCCCATGAATTTTCCCTTACGTAATTCAGCAGATGGGTTCCCCAAGTTCAACCATATCAGTTAGTTCCAATTTGAAACTGATATTTTGCTTAGGACAAATTTCTTCTTTACCTCGAAAAATATGAATGTCGACGAGAGATGTAAGCTCGGCTTGATTATCCTTACAAAGAAAATACTTCGCCGCGTCTTCATCATCTGGGGTAATTTGCGTCGAGTACGGGCTTATTGATACGTCAAAGCGAGCTTCATATGCTTTAATTGCATCGCCGAGCGTTTCTGCATTCGACTCAAAAGCAAGGTCAGTATGAGGGCATGGACTGCCCGTATATGCGTAGCGCGAATTCTTTGGTCCGAAAATTAGAGGCATGTTAGGCGCAAATAGTAAATTACAGTCAGTTTAGCAAACGTTTTCGACTGTCCGGAGTTGGCCGTTTTGAGCCGGCCGCGACCGGTTGATTTCGACCCACAGAGCCCCTACGTCCCTGACAAACGGTCATTCGATAGTCGCTCATATCTGAAGCCGGAATTAAATCGAGCCGCAAAGCGGCTTCGGCTTGAACGATCTGTTATCCATGTTCTACAGCTTATCTAAATAAGACCTTGCCTGAATAGCCAGTTCCGCTGTCGGTGGCAGGAGCAGTTGAACCTGATTTAGATCTGAACGCGCTTCAGTACGCTTCCCAATATCGGAGTAAGACAGCCCTCGGCCGTAGTAGGCCAACGCGAAAGTTGGGTTTTCTTGAAGAGCAAAAGAATATTCTTCCACCGCTTCTGTATACCTCCCCTGAACCCTATCTATGGTGCCTATACCATTTCGTGCCTCATAGAAGTGTGGGTCTTGCTTTAATATTGTGTGAAATATTTCCTTTGCCTCGTCGTAGCGACGTTGTTCGAAAAGAGTTGTAGCAAGCCATTGCAAAGCACTAACTTCATCCGGTGTCTTTTCGATAATTAACCGAAACATTCTTTCAGCATCCGTGAAGTTATGCCGTTTAAAGGAGGCCATCCCTTCTCGATATTGTCGATCATTGAAGCCATGCAGAAGGGGATGGCCAACAGTTTGAACAATTGACGACCCATCCAACTCAGTCGTGCTGCCTATATACCCAAGATCACGATTCGGGCGAACGTAATATGCGGCAATCCCGGCGCCGCCAATTGCTAGAGTCGCAAATACAATGTGCTGGATTCTCGATTTCACTGCTTCTCCGATTACAATACTGTGCCAAGGCCCACTGTGAATTGGCCGACACTGGCGTCTGGAGAAATCCTCCAATAGCCGGTTACTCCTGACGCCTTGCCGCCGCTCTATCAGCCAAAGCTGATCAACCGTCGCCTGACCCTTGCGGTCAAACATAAGGTCCGTACCGCTTCACCCCCCCCCTCGCTTTCAGAGGCGGCTTCCATCAAACCTGGTTTCGCAACTTGCGCCACTATCGGATTTCGAATTATTTACTCGAAGTGAATTCATCGATATCCGCAAAAATAATGCAAATTTATCTCAATGCTACTGACGGACGTCTGCTTGTGGTCGGTAGCCCTGTTTTGCAAGGTGGGTAAGAAGCCATTTCTTACCATAGAGGCCGAAGATAAGCATTGTCAAAGGATAGGCAACTAGTCCCGACATACCAAAGACAGGATTGCCATAATAATTGGCGGCGTCAGCGGAGAGCCTGAAAATTAATACGCTCAAAATAACAAAAGCGTATGGACGCCATAAACCTTCGGAAAGCGCCCAAAGCATAGGAATGAAAAATCCGAGCCAACAAAAACCCATTCGAATGGTTCTGCATTCTCCGTCGTCGCGCCTTAACAGAATCGTTCTTTTCATAAAATGGACGTGCGGCGGTTGTATTGGCAATCAGCAATATTGCCACAGGGTTGCTTGCAAAACAATATGGATTTAATTGAATGCTGCTATGTCTGAATCGCCATCAATCTGTTGCATCCACCGGTTGAATTCACAGCCGATTGCGGGCAGACCATAAAAATTATGGTTCGCAATATTCCAAATTTATTCCGTCAAGCTTGATATAAATAGCGTGTTCCGTATCCCATCGTGGAGAAATATAGAAGCATGAATTGATTGTTTGCATGTCTTCTTCTCGAATGATGACAATATCTCGCGCCCCAAGATACTGCATCAGTTCGTTTCTTTCGAGATTTCCCGGTACGTTGCAGTCAGCCAGCCATTCTGAATATGCTGTGAAACTCTGATAGTGTTCGTAGATTTTCTCTTGCAGTTTGTCGGGATGTTTTTGCATAAATGAGACTAACGCCTTTGCCTCATCAACCATCCGTAAATCTGGTTCCCCACTGTCCGGACGAAGCTCAACGGTAAACGGTCCTAACGCGCTCGGAATATAAACTGGGTGAACCCAGAAATCGAAGGCGTACATCCCACGAGGAGTTTTTATGAATTCGGATAATCTCATAGTTCTAGTTTAGAAAATTGGGCGCTTTGCCAATCTATTGAACGTCCACAACTGGCCGTTTTGAGCCAGTTTCGACAGGCTGATTTCGCCCCGTAGCAATCATTCTCAGTTGCGAACTATAGCGCTCATTCCTTCGGTGTTATCTGGCTCCGCAGAAAAGAAAGCACGTGGCGCCTAGCGTCAATTGCCGCCTCACCATCTGCGTTGAAATCAAAACCGTGGCCGACATTCGGATACACCACCATTTCGGACTGAGCACCCAGCGATTGGGCTTTCGCAAAAATGGCATTTCCATCCCGAAGAGGAACAACTGTGTCTGCACTACCATGTAGAAGAAGCAAGGGTGGAAGCTTGCGTATCTCAATATTCAATTCAGCCGGTGCAGGCAATCTGGCATAGAACACAACCAACGCGGAAATACGTGGATTATTGGCGGCACTGGCAATTGCTAAGCGACCGCCCTGCGAAAACCCGATGAGCGCCACATGCCCATTCGAACGCGGCTGAGCTGCGATTAGTTCAATGGCCTCGCGCACGGCTCCGGTCCAAGCATGAAATCGAGCCGTATAGCCGTCTCCATCGAGATGTCCATTGTCAAGTGCACGAATATCGCTATCGTTGTAATACTTAAGGACGTAGGTAAGCAATACCCTGTTCCGCCAATGCCAGCGCATAACGTTCAAAGTCGCTGGTACAAGCTTCAATACACTGATAACCGTGCAGAAGAATGGCGGCTGGATGCTTGGATTGGGCACTCGCTGGGAAAACCGTCACTTCCAGTTCACGTTCGCTGGTCTGCAATGATTGATGATTTCCTGCAATGGCCCAGTTGGGCGAAAAAGAGAGCAAAAACAAATAGCAAATTGCCGAAAATTTTAACAAGTACTGCTCCCAATTGTGCCAAGAAATCCCATTTACGCCGAGCCGCCCTGCTTAGGAAATGCTTCTGCCCGGTTTGACGTTACCGGCCCATTTGTATCGCCATTCGAATACATCCTCGCACGCAATTCCATGAATGGTGTTTCGACCAATCGAAACAGCAGCCATCCTCCAAAGAGACTTACGGTCATGATGATGCCGACTCCCAAAATCGAATCGGTATCGATACCCATTTTGGTTAATGGTGAAATTGCCAATTTAAATATTGGCTTGTGTGCCAGGTAAATTGCATATGACCACAAGGCAATGCTGGCTGCACCTGACACACGTATCCGATGCAACATGGAGTTTGTGCTCAGTGCCGAAAGCGTCAGAATTGCAAAGCTTGTCGCCAGTAACGGATAACCGAACGTGGTCATGCAAAATCCAAATCCATAACCAGCTATCTCAAGAAAATGCGAAAACAAATATAACATTGTCCCGACCGCCGCCAAACCGGCGACAAACAGAACGTTCCCCTTTCGCATGATTTTTGAATAGGTGGCGCCATGAAAATTCTTCAGCATGGCGATTGCTACGCCGGGCAGTAGTTCATCGAAACGCGCAAAGCTCGAATAGTAGATATGCTCGTAGTAATCATAAATGCTAATTGCATTGTGACCATACCGAAGCCAAGCCGTACCTCTGACGGTCATGCCTGCAATGACAGCAGCGCCAATTGCAATCCACCCCAACCTCCTGGAACCTTTGAAACTGGCAATCAGCAACGCGACAGCCGGCAAAATAAGATAGAACTGTTCTTCAATGCACAGCGACCATGAGTGGGTAAAGGTCTGGCCGGGACGAAGGCCAAAATTTTGTGTAAATATCAAAAACTGCCATGCCGGCGCCGTCTCTTTTCCTCCCAATGCGAGCGGAAAAATAAAGTACATTGCCAAGATAAAGTAATAGTTTGGCAAAGTGCGAAGCAATCGCTTGATATAGAACGTTTTCAGAGAAAAACTGCGGCCCTGTGCAAGCGGCGAGAGTATCTGGTTCCCAATCAAATACCCACTCAACACAAAGAACAGGTCGACGCCCGCCCATCCGATTTCAGTCATAAAGCCAAATGTATTTTTCCCGCTTACTACCACCATGTAGTGGTATGCCAATACCAGGACAATCGCAGCAGCGCGCAGCGTGTCAAGCCCATTTAGGCGAGCCGCCGTCTTATTTTCAGTCATGTTGCGGCATTCCTTCTTAACGGTTTCCCACGCAGATATCTAGCGCAATGTCTTCATTCAGAATCATCCTCGCAATTGATCGTCACGCGAAAATTCGTAGGCGCATGTTGCCATATTGAAATTGGCATTGCAACATCAAATTGAAGGCTTGCATTGAGGTTCGCTTCTGGCCGACAGCTCGCGGTGGTTATCGCCAGACCAATTGCAGCGAGATACCAATTTCATCGTTGTTGCGCTGCATCAAGCTGTAGCATCTGGCCCATCAATTCGTGAATTTTGTTGACAGCCTTTAGCGGGCGGATCATCACCTTAAAGTGCGTAATCAGGCCCTGGTCGTTCCACGTGATCATGTCCACACCGTTGATCAGGATGCCGTCGCAGCTTGATTGGAATTCCAATACTGCGGAATGAGGGCCGAGCCATTCATTCAAGTATTGGAACGTGCTGTTATTCAAGACATGCAAGGCGGCGCCAAGGTATTTGATTGTGATCGTCTTGCCAGTTTGGGGCGTGTGAACAACCGGTGATTCGAAAACCACATCATCGGCGAGCAATGCTTTCAAGGAAGTGATGTCGCGCGACTTGACAATCTGGTGCCAAGCTTCAATTGTGGAACGTGCCATGGCTACTCCTTCAGTATCTTGAACAGCGGTTTGTGGTTAAAGGCGCAGGATTTACAAGCTACAGACATCTTTCCCGTCACCGACAGCAGGCAACACTTTAGCCCAAGCGCAAGCGGCAAAGTGTTTTTCTTCAAACGCTTCTATCTGCGGCAGCAACTGCAACGTCGCCCCCACCATATCAAGCCCCTCGACGATCATCTTTCTATGCCGCGCACCCAGCGAAAAACTGAACACTTGTGACACAGAACGTAGTTCCATCTTTTCCAGATCGATGGACAGATGCTTGTCGCCGGCCAGATCTTGCAGCAGCATGCCGATCTTGTCTGATTCCAGCACAATCAGCAGCAAGCGGTTGTTCAAGGCATTGCTGAAAAAGATTTCGCCGTAACTGGGCGCAATCACCGCTTCAATCCCCAGCTGCTGCAACCCCCAAACCGCATGTTCACGGCTGGAGCCGCAGCCGAAATTGG
>Ga0207154_1044_pt1 | contig 15667 bp, 12 predicted proteins | sample Alteio_BWMinHeat_28_FD_153576 | JGI IMG/M metagenome (GOLD analysis project Ga0207154, IMG submission 153576) | Enriched cells from forest soil in Barre Woods Harvard Forest LTER site, Petersham, Massachusetts, United States -... | ecosystem: Environmental > Terrestrial > Soil > Temperate forest >... | reverse complement strand
AGGATTGATAAAATTCCAACATGGTAAATTCAGGGTTATGTCGCGTTGATAACCCCTCGTTACGGAAATTACGATTTATTTCAAAAACCCGCTCAAACCCCCCAACCACCAACCGCTTTAAATAAAGTTCAGGGGCAATTCTTAAATAAAGATCCATATCTAAAGCATTATGGTGCGTAATAAAGGGTTTGGCCAAGGCCCCTCCGGGAATCGGTTGCATCATCGGGGTTTCGACTTCTAAGAAATCCTTTTCCACCAAAAAGTTTCGAATGGCTTGTACCAAACGTGATCGAATAATAAACGTTTGACGAACATCTTCATTAACAATGAGATCTAAATAGCGTTGTCGATAGCGAATTTCGTGATCAGTTAATCCATGCCATTTGTCAGGTAATGGTTTGAGAGATTTAGTGATTAGACGAAGTTCAGTAACCTTAACGCTCAATTCTCCGGTTTTAGTTTTAAACACAACGCCCTTTATTCCCAAAATATCCCCAATATCCCAAGATTCAAATTCCTCATACTCCCCAGGATTTAGCAAATCCTTTTTGACATACAATTGAATTTTTCCACTTCTGTCCTGTAAATTTACAAAACTTGCCTTACCCATAACTCGCCGTGTCATCATACGGCCGGCCAACGACACCTCAACCGAAGTTTGTTCTAATTCTTCTGCCGTTTTTGCATTGAATTTGGCGTGCAAGTCACTGGCCAAATGTTGTGGACGAAAATCATTCGGGTAGGCATTGCCTTTTGTTCTAAGTTTTTTTAGTTTTTCACTGCGTAAAACAATCTGTTCATTGATTTTTTCTTCATCAAGACTAATCTTTGCTTCATCATGGCTAATCTTTGCTTCATCATGGTTAATCTTTGCTTCATCATGGTTAATCTTTGCTTCATCATGGTTAATCTTTGCTTCATCATGGTTAATCTTTGCTTCATCATGGTTAATCTTTGCTTCATCATGGTTGATCTTTGCTTCATCATGGTTAATCTTTGCTTCATCATTTATTTCATCTTTATTTATATTTGTCATAAACCTTCCTTCAAACTTGCTTCAATAAACTCATCAATATAACCATCCAAGACATGAGACGTGTTAGAATCTTCATACCCCGTTCTTAAATCTTTAATTCGCGACTGATCCAACACATAGGAGCGGATCTGACTCCCCCATCCAATATCGGCCTTACTGTCTTCTTGTATTTTAAGCTCAGCTTTACGTTTATTTTCTTCAAGTTCATAGAGTTTAGCTCTTAATTGCTTCATCGCGTAAGCACGATTTTTATGCTGAGATCGATCGCTTTGACATTGAACAACGGTATTCGTAGGGATATGGGTAATACGAATAGCAGAATCGGTACGATTGACATGTTGCCCACCCGCACCCCCAGCTCGATAAGTATCGACGCGAAGATCGGCAGGATTGATTTCAATTTCGATGTCATCTTCCACTTCAGGAGAAACAAACACCGCCGCAAAAGAAGTATGGCGACGATTCCCTGAATCGAAGGGAGATTTTCTTACTAAACGATGTACGCCTGTTTCGGTCCGTAACCAACCATAAGCATAAGGACCTTCAAATTTAATCGTGGCCGATTTAATGCCTGCGACTTCTCCGCCAGAAACTTCCATTAACATCGTTCTAAACCCACGTCGTTCTCCCCAGCGTAAGTACATGCGTAACAACATTTCTGCCCAATCTTGGGCTTCCGTTCCTCCACTTCCAGACTGGACATCCAAAAATGCATTATTGGGATCCATTTTATTGGGGAACATTCGTTGAAATTCGAGTGTTTCTATTCGTTTTTTTAATTTATCGACTTCTCGAGCAACTTCCAAAACGGTTGCCTGATCTTTTTCTTCATAGGCAAGCTCAAATAAATCGTAAGCATCCTTTAATTTTTTTTCTAAATCATCACAATTGAAAATGATACGTTCTAATTCAACGCGTTCACGTCCTAATGCTTGGGCTTGTTCCGGATTATCCCAAAGTTTAGGATTTTCTAATTCTCGAGTGACTTCGTCTAGACGATCCGCCTTAGTATCGTAGTCAAAGATACCTCCGCATATCATGAAGTCTGCGAATAAGATCTTTTACAGAATTTGTTATTTGACTAATTTCAAACATATTAATAACCTTGTAAAGATGCAGCAAGAGCTAAAGACAATAATAACATATAAACACAAGATACATTGAAAGGGCCGGCATGCAACCGGCCCCTACAAAAAGACACCAACACGTCTAAACCGCATCAATGGGATATCTAACCATTAAGCGACTTCTGCAACACCTCGGGAAACCGAACCCATTTTTGTTTGACCCGAAGGAGATAACTTGTCTAACCAATCACGAATCATTTTGGCTTGACGAATCGCAAGCTTAGGATCTTTAAAGGTGTGTGTTAACAAGTACATTCCTTGAATACTGGACACCAAATAAAGAGATAAGTCAGAAGACTTGTCTCCAAAACCCAAGGTGCGGAATTGAGATTCGCTCCAAGACAACGTGTCGTGCAATAACTTGGCAGCTTGATCGGCCAAGGAACCGCCTTGTTTGCCCAATTCCTGACATAATCCCCCGATTGGACAACCGAAACGAGCAGTAAGCTCCAATTCTTCAGTCGTACAATCAAGTAAAGCTGCTAGACGAGCTTTCGGTTCTGAAATCTCATCAAGCTTGGTTAAAAATTCTGCAATTTCAGCAGAACGTTTTTCAATAACCGCTTCACCAATGGCTTCCTTGGTTTTAAAGTAGTAATACACATTCCCTAAAGGAACATCAGCTTCCTGGGCGATATCGGCTAAGGTGGTTAGGTTAAAGCCTTGTTGGTGGATGAGCACCTTTGCGGCTTCGATTAATCGAACGCGTTTATCAGTTTTCCGTGGCATAATCTCGAAATCCATTGCTAAAGTTAAGGAGAATTTATCCCCCAACATCACAATTATGGCGTAATCGCCTAATAGGCTTAATGGCCTAATTAATTGTGCCCCTTATTACAAACAACTTAGTTTTACCACGAGAAGCAAGTTAGCACAAGACCCGAATTCATGACCTGATTAATTTTTTTTTCTAACTTCTATGGTACTAGGCCCATATTCTATTAAATTATAAAATAAAAAGGGCCGGCATTAGCCGGCCCTATGAACAAATAATTAATGGTTAAGCGATATCCCAGGTGAGTTGCAACCCAAGAATACTAACCCCCGTCTTATAATTACCCTGCAACTGTTCACCACTTTCAACAAATCCTGGAGTACCTACTCTGGTATCCGCACGTTGGTTAATTCTTGCGTTCTTAAAGAAGAGATGGGCATACCCTGCATCGATAGCTAAACACGGTGTGATGTTATAACGAGCACCAATGGCAACCCAAGTGCGATCGGCATCAGGAATACGGGTTGTTCTTAAATTGTCCCGAACTGGTGAACGATCATAGGCGACACCAAACCGACCCAAAAAGCATTCATCAAACTGATAACTGGTTCCAACCGCAAAGCGCCAAGTGCTTCTAAAGTTGTGGGTTTGTATTACCGTTGAATTTCTTACCACATTATCAACTCTTAATTCTTTAAAGCGATTCCAGTTTGTCCATTGCGCATCGGCCATAATCGCCCAGCAATCATCAAATTGATGAAAGACCGAAGCAACCACCGTATCTGGAAAAGTGATTGTAGAACGAACTTCATCAATCGTGTTCAGGCCAAGGCGATCACTAATAAATTGTGAGGTTCCTCTCGCCTTAACCATGATTGGTGAACGATAATTAATTCCAACTCGAGTGCAATCGCTAATTTCAAACAATGCACCAAAATGACCCCCAACGCCCCAACCCGCTAATCGATTGCTGATGGTGGCTTCAGAGGGTGTACCTCGAACAGGTAAAGGTAATCTTAAATTTTGATCGATGGCAGCAAAGCCATAAAGAAAATCAGGACCTGCCCCGATGGAGAATCCACTGCCAAAGCAGTAGGCAAGACTAGGAGCAATATCGTAGGTTCTCAGTTCAGAACGTGTTCCCATATAACGAACTTGGCTACTTTCATAATAAGTGGATTGCAAACCAAAAGGAGTAACCACGTTTAAACCAAACACCCAGCAGTCGTCTAAACGGGCTGCGTAATGAAGACCTGGAATAAGCGCTTGATCTTGAGAATTAACAACTCCAGGGACCCCAGGAACTAAATTTCCTATCGTATCTCGTGCACTATCGATACGTAACCTTGAATGAACCTTAAGTCCTATAGCTGATAACGCAACTTGTTCTTCACATATGCGAGTTAAACCTGCCGAATTATAAAAGCCCGTACTGGCATCGATAGCCAGAGAAGCGGTGCCTGCATAAGCAGTTCCTAAATTTGTAACGTTTTGTTCCATCAATTGAAAGGCGGATGCAAAAACTGAACCGCAGGCACTTGATAATGCTGCAGTCGCTAATAAGCAAGCAATTTGTTTGTAACGATACTGATGTGACATATTCTTAAACTCCCCTTATTCAAATTTAGCATCGTCTCACAATTTCTGTGACGAAGCCTCCCTCTGAAAATTGAGCACCATTATACAAAATGCTCGCCTAAATATTCCGGCCGGCACAAGACCGGGTGGGCCGGCACAAGACCGGCCCCTACATTAATACGATCGATTGACAGCTTTATGCCAGGTCAACATAGAACTAACCATAATATCGCTCTTGAGAGCATTCTTGTCAAATACTTTATACATTTACTTTAGACATTCACACGCTTTATACATTTAAATACTCTCACATACTCTCACAACTCTCAAATAATCTAACCCGTTGTCTCTAACCATGCGCCTTAACCATGCGCCTTCTTATCCCAACCCGGATCGACTGCAAATCTTGACCCATAACGTTGCACCAATAAATTCAACCGCTGCAGTAATAATTCCTGACCTTGTTCCATGGCATAATGTAAGGGCCCTCCTCTAAAAGGAGGGAAGCCTGCACCAAAAATCATTCCTGCATCGACCAGATCAGGTTTTGAAACAATGTTCTCGCGCAAACAAGCAATGCCTTCATTAATCATCCTTAGGATTAATCGATCAATGATATCTTCCGGTAAACGGTAATGTGCATCCAGCGGTTCTTTAATGGGCATTCCATTTTTATAGCGATAAAAACCTTGTCCCGTCTTCTTCCCCAGATGCCCTTGTTCCACCAATATCTTAACGCGTGAAGGAATATGGCCTTCAAGACGTTGCTTTAATCCGAGCGCCGCATGAAGACAAACATCCAAACCCACCGTATCGGCAAGCTCGATGGGACCCACTGGCATCCCAAACTCGATGGCCGCTCGATCGATGGCTTGTGGAGGAACCCCTTCTTCCAATAATTGAATACTCTCCATCAAGTAGGGCGCCAACATTCGATTCACTAAAAATCCTGGAGCACTTTTAACCGGCAAAGGCAATTTTTCAATAAACTTAACAAAGGCAATGGCTTGATTTACAACCTGTGGATCAGTCTCTGGGCCTGTGACGACTTCAACTAACGGCATTTTGGCCACAGGATTAAAAAAATGAATTCCGACAAGTCGTTCAGGGTTGCGTAATGATTGGCTTAATTCTTCAAGTGTCAATGAAGAAGTATTCGTCGCCAATACTGCGGTGGGTTTTGCCAAAGTTTCCAGCTCTTGAAATAGCCTTTGTTTGGCTTCGCTCTTTTCAATGATAGCTTCAATGATAAGATCCGCTTTTGCAATGCCAAGACCCGCTGAATCGGGTAATAATCTATCCTGGGCAGCCCTGACTAAATGGGGTTCTTTAAGGGTTTTTTGAAATAAGGTTTGGGCTCGTTTTAAGGTGGCCGCAATGGCAGTCAGACTTTGATCTTGAATGGAAACAGAAAGACCTTTTAAGACACACCAAGCAGCAATATCGCCTCCCATCACGCCCGCACCAATCACATGAACATGTTGAGGAATAAAGGTTATGTCGCGACTTAAACCTTTAAGGGTTTCTTTTAGATGAAACACTCTGACTAAATTGCGAGCCACATCCGAGACCATCAACTGTGCTACGGATTTTGCCTCAGAAATATAAGCAGATTCTCCATGAACTCCGTGTTGAATGAAATGATCAATGACTGCATAGGGCGCAGGATAATGCATTCGATTGACTTTTTCAGACAATTTGCGATACAACCATTTGCCTAATAAAGGACGCACACTATTCCAATGGGTGATGGCTTCTAAGCCTTTTGCATATCGAACAGGAGGCTCATTCAAGATATAATACTGAGCAGCACGAACAAGATGTCTTTTAGGCACCACGGCATCGACAAACCCTAATTTCAGAGCCTGTTTTGCAGACACACTGCGTCCTGACAAAATTAAATCCATGGCTTTCAGCGCACCAATCCGTTGCGGCAATCGTATTGTGCCTCCCCATCCTGGGTGAATACCCAAATTCACTTCAGGTAATCCTAATTTAGTACTGGGATCTTCTTCTACAATCCGATAACGACACGCCAAGGCAAGCTCTAATCCTCCTCCTAAACAAAAACCGTGAATTAGGGCCACGGTTGGGAAAGGAAGATCTTCCAGTTTTTGAAATAAAATTTGTCCTTGTCTAATTAAATTAAAAGCATCTTCTTCCGTTTGAAGTTGATCAAATTGTTGAATGTCTGCCCCCGCAATGAACCCATTTTTTTTGGCAGAATTGATGACCAAGCCTTTTGGCTTTAAGGTGGACGTTAGGGCTTGCAGAATAGTTTTGAATTCTTCTAGAACATCGGCAGACAAGGTATTGGTGCTGCTATTGTGCTTATCTAACGTAAGCCATACGATGTTTTTCTCGTCGACCTGATAATTCCAATTCAATAATTCCATTTTGATTCTCCTAAAACCGGATGGGATCAAACCGGCATGGTTTAAAGGTGTCAGATTTCCACAATAGACATAAAGTTAAGTCTATTGTGAAGATCTGGCACCCCTACCCGGCCTCTACCGTTCCACTAAAATTGCGCCGCCTTGTCCCCCACCAATACACAAACTGGCAATGCCCCGCTTAGCCTTATTGCGTTCTAACACCTGTAACAGATGCAAAACTAAACGTGCACCACTAGCGCCCACAGGATGCCCAATGGCGATTGCCCCTCCATCGACATTTAATCTATCTAATTCAATTTCACCTAAAGGCTCACTTAATCCCAATACATCACGACAATAGGTTTCATTTTTCATGGCTTTCATACAAGCCAACACTTGGGCGGCAAAGGCCTCATTAATTTCCCAGTAATCAATGTCGGGCACACTCAATCCTGTTTCCGTCAACAGGCTAGCAATGGCATTCACTGGCCCCAATCCCATAATCGACGGATCCAAGGCTGCCCAACTGGTTTTTACAATTCGGCCTAAGACTGGCAAATTGTATTTTTGGACGGCTGCCTCGCTGGCTAAGATAAGGAAAGCCGCCCCATCGGTTACTTGAGAACTGTTGCCTGCCGTCACAAGCCCAAACGGTTTGTCAAATACCGGTTTAAGTTTGCTTAACTTTTCTAAACTACTTTCTTGTCGAACACCATTATCGAATTCAATAACATTGCCCTGCCAATCAAATAAAGGAGTGATTTCTTCCAAATATCTTTTTTTATAGGCTTCATATGCCAAGGTGTGGCTGCGTAATGCAAATTTATCCATTTCAACACGAGTAATATCAAATAAATAGGCTAACTTTTCAGCTGTTTGTCCCATCGACATATTCACAGTAGGATCGGTTAAGGCTTTTAAAAGACTAATAACCGGCTTAATAAGACCCGGGCGAAATTTTAACAAGGTTGATATTTTTGCCTGCCATCCTTTACTGCTACCCAACTCCGACAACCAATCCACCATCGCATCTTGCAATATTAAGGGAGTACGACTCATGGCTTCCGTTCCACCGGCAAGCGTAAGATTGTGTCGTCCAGAGGCAATATTGATGGCGGCAGCATCGATGGCCTGCAACCCTGAGGCACAATTTCGTTGTACTGTCCACGCCTTTAGAGTGGGTTTTTCTGATATACGTAAAGCGATAAAGCGAGCAATGTTAACCTCATGGGCTGCAGGAGCAACACAACCGACAACCATTTCATCTAAGTTTTCTGCCTCAAAAGGTTGTCTTGCCAACAGAGGTCGTGTGGCAGCCACCGCCAAATCGGAAGCTGACAATGGATTTGGTTTTGCAGCGGCCTTAACAAATGGAGTTCTTAATCCATCAACGATATAAACGGGGTTGGTTTTCATTGAATGTTTTCCCTTCCTTACACCTTAAAAAGACACCTTAAAAAGCCTGGATTCCCGCTTAAGCCTGTCCTCCATGAAAATGGGGACGGGAATGACGGAACTGAGTCTTACCTTAAACCTTCTTCCCTTGCAATTGCTCTGTAGAAAATTCATCGACCGCGATGGCACGACGTCGAGCATGTTCAAACTCTAAAATTTCATTGGCTTCACTCTTTGATATCACCCCTTCTTTTAAAGCAAGTGGAATGATAGCTTCCATTCCCAATGATTTTGAAAGGTTGCCTCGATCCTCCACCGTCGTTTTCCCAAAATGTTCGACTTCCGCCAATAAGGGTTCAAGGTTTACCATGGCTTTGAAGGCGTACTCCAACACTGCAACCGCATCCTTCTCCTTTTTACCAAGATAATAGTTTGAGGTCAATCTATCTCTAAACTGACTTGGGAGCATCATATGACGAGCCAGTTGACGATCAAGCTTATCTTTTGGACCATGATAAGGACGACCATAGGGGAAGACTAGGCATTTTAATCCAAAACGAACGAGGGGATTGCGTAAGTTATGAAAAAATCCTAAAAAAGCTTTTTGAATTTGAAATAAACAGGTTTGCAGTGTCCAACGAACATAGGGCAAATCAACTTTTTTATCTCCAAAATCGTTGAAATACTTAAGCACCGCCGAAGCCAAAAATAAATAACTTAAGACATCGCCCAATCGAGCCGAAAGCCGTTCTCGCCGTTTTAACCGACCTCCCAGTAGTAACAAAGTAAAATCGGATATGCAAGACAAAGCAAGTGACATTCGACTTAATTGTTTTATTTCGGCTTGTAACGGTTGCAAAGCATAAGAAGAACAAAATTGTCCTGCGGTAAGAGAATGGAAAAATAATCTTGTCACATTCGATAGGAAAAAACGAACATGTTGCAAAATAGTTTTGTCAAAGGCAGCAATTCCCTCATTTTGATCAGGATGACTTAAAGCTTGCATTTCTTGCTGTAGAAAGGGATGACATCGCAAAATGCCTTGACCAAAAATGATTAAATTTCGCGTTAATATATTTGCGCCTTCCACCGTGATGCTGATGGGTGAACTTTCGTAGGAGCGTCCCAAATAATTATTCGGACCTAACATAATGCCACGTCCCCCATGAATGTCCATGGCGTGATTCACAGCCTTTCTTGAAAATTCAGTCATATGATATTTTGCAATGGCTGTTACCACCGCGGGGCGAATCTTCTGATCAATTGCCGTTAGCGTTAATAATCGAGTCGCTTCCAATAAATAGGTAATACCCCCAATTTGAGCTAATGCCGCCTCAACGCCTTCAAAACGACCAATCGAGGTGTGAAATTGTTTGCGAATTTTAGCGTAGGCTCCACACACGCGATAACAATGCTTGGCACAGGCTGTGCTTAAGGCGGGTAAGGAAATTCCACGCCCAGCGGATAAACATTCCACCAACATTCGCCAACCTTTTCCAGCCATGGGAACCCCACCGATGATAAAATCGAGTGGAACAAACACATCTTTACCGCGTGTAGGACCATTTAAAAAAGGCTGATTTAAAGGAAAATGACGCTTGCCGATTTCAACGCCTTCCGTGTTTGTGGGTAATAAACAAAGCGTGATGCCTATCTCTTGCTTATCTCCTATCAACCCTTCGGGATCATAGAGTTTAACGGCAAGGCCTAATACGGTAGCCACCGGTGCAAGCGTAATGTAACGTTTATCCCAGGTTAAACGCATCCCCAACATTTCTTTTCCACGATATTTTCCCTTGCAAACCACACCAATATCAGGAATAGCGGAGGCATCACTTCCTGCTTCGGGACCGGTTAACGCGAAACAAGGAATTTCTTCTCCAGAGGCTAATTTTGGCAAATAATAATGTTTTTGTTCTTCGGTTCCATACGCCAATAATAATTCGGCCGGACCCAAGGAATTTGGGACCATGGTGGTCACCGCGGCCGTCACGCTGCGAGTGCTTATCTTTTGCACAATGGTGGAGTTGGCCAAAGCAGAAAAATCTTTGCCTCCAAATTCTTTGGGTATTATTAGCCCAAAAAAACCCTGTTCTTTAAGATATTTCCATGCAATGGAGGGTAAATCTAATGTTTGTTGAGTGATCTCCCAATCGTTTAATAGACTGCAAAATACTTCGACTTGATTATCTAAAAATAATTGTTCTTCGACACTTAGTTGGGGTTTTGGGAATGAAAACAATTTTTTCCACGGTGGGCGACCCCGAAATAAATCCGCTTCCCACCAAATATCCCCTGCATTAATGGCTTCAAGTTCGGTGGCTCGAATCGGGGGTAGGATTTTACGAAAAAGTTTAAATAAAGGTCCTGTTAATAATAATCGACGAATTTTAGTCACATTAACCAAAGTGATTAGGAAAATCACCACTGCAAAGACGCACACTTGAGTGAGAATGGAAAAACCAACACCTCCCTCTGGTTGATTCCAAAGTACGCTTACAGTCGCGGCAACCAATGCAAGTGACCAAGCCCAGCGAGGCGCTTGAAAAAATGCAAGTCCCCCTATAGCTATAAAGGCTGCGAGTACCTGCTCCCAAACATGCATTTTTCTATTCCTCTTTCTCTAATTATGCAAAAAGAGATCCTTGATAGTACACCTAACTATAGAACATTTACCACCTTTTTGGATTTGTTGGTAAAATAGCTAATATAAAGTCCGGATTTTCGGGAGATTTTTTTATGGGTTCACATGGTCATGAACTTCCTGTCGTGGGAACCTGGTATTGGGATATCGAACATTCTCTACAATTTGAAATTGTTGCCACTGATGAAAGCGTTGGAGGAGGCATTGAGATCCAGTATTTTGAAGGCGAAGTAGAAGAAATTGATACCCTTACTTGGTACTCTATGCGCGTCGTGTCCATTGCTGCTCCAAAAGACTGGTCCGGACCCTATGAATTAGATAAAGATCAATTCCCAGATTTGAATGACGATGTGCATCCCTCCACCCCCTGGATTAATCCTCTCGAGAACCTGGATAAATTTGAATAATAATTTTAAAATAGAAACAAAAACATCAAAATCGAATAAAAAACTTGATAAAACCCCTGGACAACACCACAGCCTTATGTTACTATTCCCTCTAGGTTCCATGGTTTTTAATTCAATTTTGATTTTTCAATTAATTTTTGCTTCAAATTTTCCCTGTCTCTTCAAGGTGTACCTATGACCAAACTCACCAAGCGACAACAAGAAATATTGGTTTTAATTCAATCCCATATGAATGCTACCGGCTCCCCGCCTACCCGAGCCGAAATTGCAAAAACAATGGGGTTTCGTTCTCCCAATGCCGCGGAAGACCATCTCAGGGCCCTAGCCCGTAAGGGTGTAATTGAGCTCGTGCCCGGAACCTCTCGTGGTATACGTTTAACTCAACAATCCGGTATTCCTATCATACGTTCCAATATCAACCTTAGCAAAAATGTTCCGTTATTTGATGAAAACTCCGAAAAGACCTCAAAGTTAGAGCGAAATTTATTTCAATCATCCATCGATTTTCTTCTTCGAATTGAAGATAACCATCTGCAATCTCAGGGAATACTTTCAGGTGATTATCTGGCCGTGCATCAAAGCAATTCTAATAATCTTAAAACCGGACAGCTTATCGTCTCGCGTTCTCACAATGGTTTAACTGTCCAGCCTCATTCATCCGAAAGCCAAGCTCAAAACCACTCCATGGAAGGATTCGTTGTTGGTGTTATTCGAAGTTTAACCAACCAAAAACTCACCTAGCCTTGAAGTTATGTCTAGCGGACCTCGTGTTATTATCGGAATGTCTGGAGGGGTAGATTCCTCGGTCGCGGCTTTACTCTTAAAACAACAAGGCTATGCGGTCGAAGGCTTATTCATGAAAAATTGGGAAGAGGACGACACTGATTCCCATTGTTCTGCAGCGGTAGACGTCCAACATGCCGAATCGGTATGTAATCAGCTTGATATTCCTCTACACACCTGCAATTTTTCAAGTGATTATTGGCATCATGTTTTCGAGCATTTTCTGGCAGAACTTAGAAAAAATCGAACACCCAATCCCGATGTTTTATGCAATAGAGAAATCAAGTTTAAAGTATTTTTTGAATACGCATTAAGTTTGGGTGCCGATTATATTGCTACGGGGCATTATGCGGGAAAAAGTAATAGTCAAAACGATTTTGATGCTATTCAACTCTTGAGAGCTGCGGATTCCAGCAAAGATCAAAGTTATTTTCTGTATGCCATCAATCCAAAAGCCTTATCCAAAACCTTATTTCCTTTGCAAACCCTATCTAAAAAAGAAGTTCGTCGTTTAGCGCTCGAGGCGGGTTTTTGTAATGCAACCAAAAAAGACAGCACCGGAATTTGTTTCATTGGGGAACGTAAAAAATTTAAACAATTTTTACATCACTATATTCCGGCTAAACCTGGAAATATTGAAACCCCGGATAAAACCATTATTGGGCGTCACGATGGGCTAATGTATTACACCTTGGGGCAAAGACAAGGGTTGGGGATTGGCGGCCAAAGCAACGCGACTGATTCCCCCTGGTATGTGGTGGCTAAGGATGTAGAACGTAATGTTTTAGTGGTCGCGCAAGGAGAACATCATCCTTTGCTGTATCGCAATGAACTTGTCGCGGAACACTGTCAATGGATAACCAAGCCGGTTAGAAACGCAGAATCATTTTCCTGTTGGGCAAAAATTCGTTATCGTCAGGAAGATCAACCGTGTCGTGTGTTTGTTTTGGGCTGTGAAACAACGAACAATGAAGCGTCTTTGGGCAATCCTGTCTCTATGAACAAAGATGCATCTTTGTGTCGGGTTGAATTTGAACACCCTCAACGAGCCATTACACCAGGACAATCCGTCGTATTTTATAATCAAAACATTTGTTTAGGGGGAGGCATTATTCAATAATGAATAACAATAACATTTACGTTAAAGATCTTAAAGATCTTAAAGACAGAGCACTTAAAGATAGAACACTTGCATTGGCGGGAGTATTTCAAGCGGCGAGTCTGGTTAAACAACTGTCGAAAACCGGTCGATGCCCCGAACCTTATTATACCCATAGCATTGAAAGTCTTTTTAAAATTGATGCCAAAGATGTGCCCGATGTCTTTGGCGGCAGTCAAAATGTAAGGCTCGGCATAAACGAACTGATTCGTTTATTTACCAACAATCGAGACCCCAAAGATTCCGACATTGCACGTTATGTGCTTTCCATGTTACATCTGGAACGAAAGCTTGCAAAAAACAAGGAAATGCAAGCATTATTGCAAACCGGGCTAGAGCGCGCCAAAACTCAAGCCTCGCATTTTTCGTCTACACATGAAAATGTAGTTGCGAATTTAGCCTCAATTTACACGGATACCCTTAGCAATTTTAAATTTCGAATTTATGTAACCGGTGAACCTTTATATCTAAACCAAACCAATACCGTAAATAAAGTTCGTGCATTATTATTTGCAGGGATCCGTTCCAGTGTGCTATGGCAGCAATTAGGCGGTCGTCGTTGGCAACTGTTAATTTCGCGTTTGAGTATTATTCAAACGGCGAAGGAATTGTTGCAAGAAGTGGCGGTAGAAGAAGCGTAGATCAAAACTGATCATACTATCGATGATCACACTATCCATGGCGTAATCTCATTATCGTTGGCCTAATCACATTATCATTGGCCTAATCATATTATCATTGGCCTAATCACATTATCGTTGGCCTAATCACATTATCGTTGGCCTGCGGGGTCCTGTCATGCCTTTTTCCCCCTCTGCGCTTTGCTCTGCAAAAGTTATTTCATTAAAATATTCTCTAGCATCGCGCCGCTTGTGGGGGGCCTCCTAAGGCATGCCACCCCTCCGGCCCTATATTACGTACTGTCGTCATCAGCCATTACCTGTTGATTATTCTTCCTGCAACCTTCTAATCAAAAACTATTTAGTAGTAATGTAAGGAGTTTTATTTAATTTGGTGTATGCGAAGAAAAAAGGTGTCTGACACGTGTCAGACACCATTGATGGTTTTGACCCTTGACATTCTCGCCCACCTAAAGGAGGACGATTCCCGATGATTAAATCGAGTGGTTCTTGGGCTGAGCCTCCAATGAGTGCTCATATCTCCACAAGCGTTACTTTCCGAGTGCCCCTCGGTAGACCGTTTTGGTATTTAGATTATGCCTTATATCCTCTAGCTAAAGCAAGAGGTCTTACGGCATATTATGATAAATTAACAATCAACCCTTTGGTGTTGATCCTGCACGAGGAGCATCAACTACTGGAGCTGCTGCAGCGGCAGCAGGCGCAGCAGCAACAGCACCTGCAACAACAACTGCAGCACCTGCTGCAGCGGCTCTTCCTTGATCAGAAAAAGCAACAGCAGCATTAGCATCAAAAGGTGCATGAAGTTCTCTAAGTCTCGCAATTATCCTAGTAATACTTTCAGCCGCTCTATCCAAACCAATAACTACGGGGGCTACTCCTCTAGCATTTACACTCTCAAAATTGGAACATATTTCCAAGATAGCTTGACAACCTATTGGATAGGAATTTGGAGATTTTCCCTTTAGGATTGCGATAATTTCTGGAAGAATCATTGATTTAAAATAATTTACAAATTCGATAGGATAATAAAGATCTCCCTGACACGCTAACATGAAAAATATAGTTGAATTAAAATGCATCCCAAATTGACTGAAATAAAATGTCGTAGCAGATGTGCATTTCATAGCTAAGTTAACGGTAAGATTTCCTATCTCGGTTTTTGGGTCTGACTTTACACTCTCTACGTATCTTTTTTGTTCACTTGCAGGATCCAATTTCAGACGTAGACCACCTAAGGATATCGGTCCTTTGGCAGATTCGCTTGCGTGAGCTCTTGTTGCTATTTCTTCAAGCTCGCGTAAGATGGTTTCCGCTGTAGCTTTTCGGTCAACAGCTTTTGTACCTCTTGAGACTTCAGTGGCAGTCGCAGACATAGTAATTCTCCAATTAAAGTTAGTTGAATAAAGTTAAATAAATCTTATCAAATTGCATCATATGGAATTTTGTTGACATCCTCACCCAACCTAAAGGAGGGCGATTCCCGACGATTAAATCGACTGGTTCTTGGGCTGAACCTCCAATGAGTGCTCATATCTCCACAAGCGTTACTTTCCGAGTGCCCCTCAGTAGACCGTTTTGGTATTTAGATTATGCCTTATATCTCCTAGCTAAAGCAAGGGGGTCTTACGGCATATTATGATAAAAATAACAACTTTGCTGTTGTCTGGATCCCCGATTATCAAGGGGATGATGACAGCTTAACCTGTTAGATTTTAATAATACTGGAAGAATAATCATCGGGTTATGGGCGTTGACGACGTTAAGTGATATAGAGCCGGAGGGGTGGCATGGCGCTGGGGGCCCC
>Ga0207154_1042_pt1 | contig 16000 bp, 13 predicted proteins | sample Alteio_BWMinHeat_28_FD_153576 | JGI IMG/M metagenome (GOLD analysis project Ga0207154, IMG submission 153576) | Enriched cells from forest soil in Barre Woods Harvard Forest LTER site, Petersham, Massachusetts, United States -... | ecosystem: Environmental > Terrestrial > Soil > Temperate forest >... | reverse complement strand
AGGGAGCAGCGCATATCCGCCGACCGTTTTCAAAATAATGGCCTCGGAGATATCGTTTATCCCTTGTAAAACCTCGGTCATGGTGGCAGACAGCTTATGTTTCTCTACTCCACTACCCATGGTGGCATTGCCTTGAGGATCTAAATCCACCAACAACACCTTGCGTTTTAGGGCGCCCAAGGCAGCGGCTAAATTAACACAGCTGGTGGTTTTACCCACTCCACCTTTTTGGTTGGCTAACGCAATGATGGTTTCGCTCACTCCACAACCCTCTTAAACATCCTGAGCTCTCTTAATAAACACCAAACAACGATAATTTTTTGATTCCGGATCATCGATGGGTTCACAGCGTTCTAGTGTATACGATGTTGGCAATTCTGCGCGTTCTTGTTCTGACAATTGACCTTTCATCGCCACCCAACGGCCGCCGATCCTACATAAATGTCCAGCGCTTATAACAAAATTGGCAAGGGAAGCGTAAGCTCGGCTGACGACCCAGTCAAAAAGCTCACTGGGTTTATACTGTTCAACTCGACAACACACAGAACTGACATTTTTCAATTGCAACGATAATACCACATGCTGTACAAAATTAATTTTTTTTTGGTTACTGTCCAACAATACAAACGATAACTCGGGCAGGCAAATCGCCAAGATTATCCCGGGCAATCCTGCTCCGGTTCCGACATCCACGATACGTTGCACCGGTTGCGCCGAACTCGATATAATCCAAGGGTATAAGGTTAGGCTATCAATGATGTGGCGATGAATCATCTCTATGGGATCGTGGATCGCCGTAAGATTATGAACCGCATTCCACTTGTGCAATAACTCAACATAACGCAGGCAGTTTTCTTGGGCGTTTTCTGAAATGTCCCAACCGCGTTTTAAAATAGCCTCGTTTAACAATTTAAGATGCGTCGGGTTCAGCATCGTTGGTATCGTCCATATTCATCTCGTCCATCCAGCCATATTTTTTCAAGGAGACTAATAGCAGAGAAAGCGCTCCTTTCGTCACTCCTGAAATTCGAGAAGCTTGCCCCAAGGTGCTAGGCGTATGGGAATTTAATTTTTCTTTCACTTCGTTTGAAAGACCCAGAACTTTAGCATAATCAAAATTGGGAGGAATTCGTAAATTCTCGTAGCGCAGCAACCGATCAATTTCTTTTTGTTGACGTGCGATGTAGCCTGCATATTTCAGCTGAATTTCGACTTGTTCTGCAACAGCCTCATCAATACCTTTATCTACTTTTGAAATGGAAGATTGTATACCCTCTAGATTGACTAAATTTTGATAATTGATTTCTGGTCGACGCAATAAATCGATAGCATTGACTTCGCGTTCTAAAGGTTTATCTAGAAACGGTTCGAGTTGTTTTGCGGTTTCAGTTCCGGGCCGTACCCAAAGGGATTTCAAGCGTTGTGTTTCTTGTTCAATGGCTTCCTGCTTAGCTTCAAACGCTCGCCAGCGTTCCTCTGAAATCAACCCATATTGACGTGCAATCGGTGTTAATCGAGCATCGGCATTATCTTCGCGCAATAACAGGCGATATTCGGCACGGCTCGTAAACATACGATACGGTTCTTTGGTGCCTAAGGTGATAAGATCGTCTACCAACACCCCAAGATAGGAATCGCTTCGTTTTGGGTGCCAAGCTTCTTTTTCAAGGGCATAGCAAGCCGCATTGATGCCGGCGAGTAATCCTTGTGCTGCTGCTTCTTCGTAACCCGTGGTGCCATTGATTTGCCCTGCAAAAAATAATCCTTGTAACACCTTGGTTTCTAGGCTTGGGTGTAGATCACGGGGATCAAAGAAATCGTATTCAATGGCGTACCCTGCGCGAGTAATGTGTGCATTTTCCAAACCATTGATGCTGTGAACCAAGGCTAATTGAATATCAAAGGGTAAACTGGTTGAAATTCCATTTGGATAAACTTCATAGGTGTTAAGGCCTTCCGGTTCAATAAATATTTGATGTGAATTTCGTTCAGCAAAGCGCACTACTTTATCTTCAATGGAAGGACAGTAGCGCGGTCCTAATCCCTCAATGGCTCCTGTAAATAGGGGAGAACGATCCAAGCCTGAATGAATGATGTCGTGGGTACTTTGGTTGGTGTGAGTAATATAGCAAGAAACTTGTGCGGGGTGTTGGGATCGTTTTCCCATAAAGGAAAACACGGGCGTTGGATCATCGCCCTTTTGTTCTTGCATTTTGCTAAAGTCGATGCTGCGGCCATCAATACGAGGAGGTGTGCCAGTTTTTAAGCGTCCGACGCGAAAAGGCAATTCTCGTAATCTTTGTGCAAGTGCAATGGAGGGAGGATCGCCTGCGCGTCCTCCTGCATGATTATGATTTCCGATATGGATTTTTCCGCCCAAAAATGTGCCGGTGGTTAGGACAACGGCTTTTGCCGTAAAACGAATGCCGCCGGTGGTGATGACGCCAAGGACGCGATTGCCTACCACAATTAAATCGTCGACGGCTTGTTGAAAAATAGAAACATTGGGGTGAAGTTCTACGCGTTTTCGAATGGCTTGTCGGTAAAGAACGCGATCTGCTTGGGCTCGGGTTGCACGCACAGCGGGTCCTTTGCTGGCATTTAAGATGCGAAATTGAATTCCACCTTCGTCAGTCGCTTCTGCCATCACGCCGCCCATGGCGTCGATTTCTTTGACTAAGTGGCCTTTGCCAATGCCGCCAATGGCAGGATTGCAGGACATTTGGCCCACGGTGTCGATGGTGTGGGTCAATAACAAAACGCGGGGGGATCCTGTAGATGATGCCATCATACGTGCTGCGGCCATTACGGCTTCAGTGCCCGCATGGCCACCGCCTACCACAATCACATCATATTCCAATTCAACACTCATTTTTTATTTCAATCCTCTATCTAATTATCTCATAGTAACGTTTAAATGTACCGTTTAAATAACATTAATAACACGAAGAGGATAAGGGATATTGTTTTTTCGGGAACGGGCTCCCTGCCCTTCCGAACCGGGGCCATCCCTGGGTTCGAATCCCTCAAAAACAATATCCCTTATCCTCTTCTGCGCCTGTCTAAATTTCAAACCGCCCAAGCTTCACAGAAATCTCGTCATTGCGAGGCCCTTTAGGCTTTACGTCATTGTAAGGCCTTTTAGGGCCGAAGCAATCCAGTTAACACCAAATACGCTGGTTTCATTTCCCAATACAAAACTCTGAAAAAATTCTACCCAACAGATCATCGCTGGTGAATTTTCCGGTAATTTCTTCCAGAGATTGTTGAGCTACTCGTAACTCTTCCGCCAACAATTCCCCCGCTTTAAATTCTGTGAGTTGATACAAACCTGTTTGCAGATGTTGTTGGGCATTTTTTAATGCTTCCAGATGTCGCGTTCTTGCGATAAATATGCTTTCACTTCCATTTAAGTTAAAACCCGCGGCTTGTTTTATTCGTTCGCGCAAGAGTTCAATCCCCTCCCCTGTTTTTGCAGAAAGATAGACTTTGGAATATTCATCTTCGTTTTCGATACGTGCAGATTGTTCTAGCGTGTCAATTTTGTTGTATAGAATTGTATAATGTTTTGCAGACACTTTTCTGCCATAGTCAGATAAAAGTTCTTTAAAATGCATTTCTTCCGAGGAGAGGGCATCCACCACCCACAACACATGATCCGCCTCTTGTATTTCCTGATGCGCTCGTTTTATTCCCTGCTCCTCTACTACATCGCCGGCTTGTCGTAGGCCTGCGGTATCAATAAGCTGCAACAAAAGGCCATCAATGGAAATGTGTTCTCTTAGAACATCCCGAGTGGTGCCGGGAATATCCGTGACAATAGCAGCGTCTTTGCCAGAAAGACGGTTTAAGAGGCTGGATTTACCGGCATTGGGCTTCCCTGCAATTACCACCCGGATGCCTTCTGACAACAAAGCCCCCTGTTGGGAGGCGTTTATCACATCTTGCATTTGTAATAGTAGGGTTGAAACTTGTGTTTGGAGTCGTCCATCGCTTAAAAAATCTAGTTCTTCTTCGGGGAAATCAATGGCGGCTTCTACAAACATCCGAAGTTTTATTAGAGACTCTATCCAGTCATGCACGAGTTTAGAAAAATCACCCTGCAAAGATCGTACTGCGTATTTTGCCGCCTGTTCAGAGGATGAATTGATAAGGTCTGCAATGGCTTCTGCTTGTAACAAATCAATTTTATTATTTAAAAAGGCTCTTAATGAAAATTCTCCTGGGTTTGCAAGGCGCGCACCAAAGTGCATAGCCGCTTTCAACAATCGTTGCATCACAAAGGGTCCACCGTGTCCATGAAGTTCTAAAACATCTTCTCCGGTGAATGAATTGGGACCTTTAAAAAATAATGCTAACCCGTGATCAATGAGTTCTTGATTTTCACCCTGAAATGGCAGATATTCGGCCGCACGGGGTTTTGGCAATTTCCCTAGGATTTTTTCTGCAATTTGAGCAGCGTTGGGTCCTGATATCCGCACAATGCCTACCCCACCCCTTCCTAGGGGTGTGGCCTCTGCAACAATGGTGCTAGTGTCACTTAGCACCATGGGCAGGAACCGCTTCGATTCTACGCGTGATGACCCACTGTTGAAGAATGGACAGCAGATTATTAACTAACCAGTACAACACTAACCCAGAGGGGAAGTTCAGGAACATCACCGTAAAAATAATAGGCATAAACATCATGACTTTTGCTTGGATAGGATCGGGGGGTGCAGGGTTTAATTTTTGCTGGAAAAACATACTAAGCCCCATCAACACCGGCAACACATAGTACGGATCTTTAGAGGACAAATCGGTAATCCATAAAATAAAGGGTGCCTGACGTAACTCCACGCTGCCCAACAATACGTAATATAAGGCTATAAATACTGGGATCTGGATAAGGATGGGCAAGCATCCACCCAAGGGATTTATTTTTTCTTTTTTATAAAGCTCCATCACGGATTGGCTAAATTTTTGTTTATCTTCGCCATGTCGTTGTTTTAACGCTTCTATTTTGGGCTGCAATTTTCGCATTCTGCCCATGGATTTATAGCTGGTCGCGGATAATTTATAGAACAAAAGCTTGATAATGATGGTAATAATAACAATGGACCATCCCCAATTGTTCACAAAACTATGGATAAGTTTTAACAACCAAAAAATGGGCTGACAAATGGGCCATAAGATCCCGTAATCAGCGGTTAACTCTAATCCAGGAGCGATTTGTTCGAGTCTGTCGGTAATTTCTGGACCTGCGTATAATTTGACTTGTATGCTGTCCTCTCCCTTTGGAGGCACAACAGTGGTTGGAGCCACCAGCCCCACCGCATATGATCCGTCGTTCAAATGCTGGGTTTGATAACTGTAGGTGATTCCGGGAGCTGGGATCCAAGCGCTGACAAAATATTGCTCCACCATGGCAGCCCAGCCATTTTCAACTTCTTTTGTAAAGGGTTTTTCACCCATTTCTTTAAAGGTAAATTTTTTGTAAGGTGTTTCCTTGGTGTTAATGGCCGCACCCGTAAAGGTTTGTACCCCCATTCCGAAGAATCCTGAACTTTTTTCCTCCCCGGGTTTTCGCTTCAATCGTGCATAAAAATTGGCTTTGAAATCGTGGTTCGATTGGTTTGCGATAAGATATTCAACATTAATGACATAACTTCCTCGCAAAAAGACAAAACGTTTAGTAATTTCCACGCCATCTTTTGTCTTGGCGCTAAGATCCACCACCAAACGATCTTCATTATCGTTCATTTGATAGCTTGATTTAGCAAATTCATATTTAGCCCGCCCCACCCCTCGGATGTCTGGACCACCCTCTCCTGCCAACCCTGATTGGGCAATATAATAACGCGTTGGACTTTGATCAAATAAAATAAAATGTTTATTCGTGTGTTCCTTGCTTTCGACATAGGCAGGCAAGCCCAACTCAACAATATCTCCCCCATTGGGATCAATGGTAAGTTCTAGAACATCGGTGGATACTTTAATGCCTGTGGTGGTGACTGTTTGGTCTGGAATACCTGCGTTTTTTGACGCCTCCGCCGGTTTTTTATTCGCCGACATAGTTATCTCTGGAATTTCTTCCTCTGTTTTTTTCTTTGCTATTTCCGCAGCATTATCCGCGGTCATCATTGTGGTTTTTGCAGGATGCTCTACTTGCCAATGGTTATAGAGCAAGAAACCCACTAGGGCTAAGGCGATAATCAGAAAAAAACGTATTCGTTGTGACATCATAATAACCACTTATTCCTTTCTTTTCGTTGGAACGAGATCAATTCCTCCAACATGCCAAGGATGGCACTTTGAAAGACGCCGCAAGGATAATCCTAACCCTCGCAAGATCCCAAACTCGTGTATACATTGTTCCGTGTATTCAGAACAACTGGGATAAAAACGGCACACTTGACCCAATAGTGGACTTAGACAATACCGATATCCACGAATTAATAGGATCAACCCTTTTTCCAAGATTTTGAAATTTCCTGCCATTGCTTCTCCAAACGTGCATTGACGTTTCGACTTTCAGCGGGTTTTGGAATCACACTTTTTAATAGCACCGCAATGTCTAATCCCGTCAACAGCACCTTATGGTGTCGAAAACTTTCCCGGATTAACCGTTTTATCCGATTGCGCTGCACAGCGTTTTTTGCAAAACGTTTTGAAATAACCAGCCCTAACCGTGGGATATGCTTACCATTAGGCATCGCCAATATTGTAAAAAAAGACGATCTGCTCCGAATGGGGTTTTGGAACACTGCCCTGTATTCTGAGGGGGTTTTAAGTCTAACTTCTGGAGAAAAACTAAATTTTTTTATGATTTTCTCGATGATTTAAACGGAAAGCCGTTTTCGACCTTTAGCGCGCCTGTTTTTCAAGACCAGACGACCACCCTTAGTGCGGCTGCGAGCCATAAAACCGTGCTTTCGCTTTCGGCATAATTTGCTTGGCTGATATGTTCTTTTCATTGGACCCCCTGTAGTCGGACAGTAAGACCGGTAACTGTATCTGATTTGATTTCCGCTGTCAATCTGAAATGGGGGATTTCGCCCCTGTGCTAAATAATAATCATATTATTTTCTTATAAACCTTTGTTATAACTATAAGGAAGCCACAAACTGTGGAAAACATTAAAAATTGTTTATTATTCATTAAGTTAAGCAAACCGAAACCCTTTGTAAAATCTATTCCCTTGTTATTAGCATCCTGTGGATAAATTAAGGGTGGTCCATTAACTCAACACCATGCTTCAGTTATCCACAGAATCCAAGATTCATGGCACAGATAGAATCCACAGCTTTCTGTGGATAAAATTAGGGCTGGATTCAATCAAGCCTCCCGTATACACTGAACAGTCCAATTAACCTAACAACTTTTAAGGAAGGGAGCATTGAGTGGAGCTTTCTCTGTGGCAGCAATGCCTGCAACGTTTACGGGATGAAATACCCCAGGTAAATTTTAGTCAGTTCATTAGTCCCTTGCAGGCTGAAGAAACGGGTGAAGGGGTGATATTATTTGCTCCCAATGAACACGTTCTGGACAGGGTCAGCCACGAGTATTTACCCATTATCGAAAACGCTTTAACTCGGTTGAATCATGGGAAATTTAGCCAGATTTCTTTGGTTGTTGGCAGCAAACGCTCCGCACTTTCTCCTATCGAATGGCCGAAATCTGCCGTTGATACAACCCCAGAACCCGCCATGGTCGTCAATCATCAAAGTAATTTAAACCCGGCGTTTACTTTTGATAATTTTGTCGAGGGGAAATCAAACCAATTGGCTAAGGCTGCGGCAAGCCAGGTCGCTGAAAATCCAGGAGCAGCCTATAACCCCTTGTTCTTGTATGGGGGAGTGGGGTTGGGCAAAACCCACCTTATTCATGCGGTGGGCAATCAAATTCTTAAAAAACGTCCCAATGGGCGTATTTTATACCTGCATTCAGAGCGTTTTGTAGGGGATATGGTTAAGGCTTTACAAGCCAATGCCATCAATGAATTCAAACGTTATTATCGAACTGTCGACGCCTTGCTTATCGATGATATCCAGTTTTTTGCGGGGAAAGAACGATCTCAAGAAGAATTTTTTCATACCTTTAATGCCTTGTTAGAAGGGCAACAGCAGATCATTATTACCTCGGATCGCTATCCTAAAGAAATTCATGGGATTGAAGAACGCTTAAAATCACGCTTTGGATCAGGGCTTACAGTGGCGGTTCAACCTCCGGAATTGGAAACACGGGTGGCCATTTTAATGAATAAAGCCATTAGTATGAGCGTGGATCTTCCGCACGAAGTTGCGTTTTTTATTGCCAAACGCATTCGTTCTAATGTTAGGGAATTGGAAGGGGCCTTAAAGCGGGTGATTGCAAATGCTCAATTTACCGGCAGTATTATTACCTTGGATTTTGTGCAGGAAGCTTTAAAAGACTTATTGGCTCTGCAAGAAAAATTGGTTTCCATCGAAAATATTATCAAAACTGTCGGCGAATATTATAAGATCAAGGTTTCCGAATTGCTGTCTAAACGCCGAAACCGATCGCTCGCGCGCCCAAGACAAGTGGCCATGGCGCTTTGCAAGGAACTTACCAATCACAGTTTGCCTGAAATTGGAGAAGCCTTTGGGGGGCGGGATCATACCACCGTATTGCATGCCTGCCGTCAAATTAAGCTATTATGTGAATCAAGCCAAGATTTAAGAGAAGACTTTTCCAATTTGATTCGAATACTGTCTACCTAGGAAAAGGTGAGAGGAATGCGATTTTCGATTCAACGCGAAGCCTTTCTAAAGCCCTTAAAAGCCGTCGCTGGAGTGGTGGAACGTCGCCATCTGCACACACTTCCTATTTTGTCCCATGTGTTAATTCAGGTGGAAAATAATGATCTACGATTAACCGCAACCGATCAGGAGGCCGAGCTCATTGCAGAAGGGATTTTAGAAGAAAAAGCTATCGAAAATGGGCGAACAACGGTGGCGTTTCGAAGGCTGATGGATCTGTGTCGAACATTGCCAGACGGTGCCCACCTTGAGTTTGTGCAAGAAGGGGATCGGGTGATTATCCGATCGGGCCGCAGTCGTGCTACCTTGTCCACCTTGCCTGCAGAAGATTTTCCAAGTTTAGAGGAAAATGCAGGAGATTTGCGGTTTTCAGTATCAAAAAAAGCGTTGTTGCAATTGTTAGAGGCCACCTGTTTTGCCATGGCCGAACAAGATGTTCGCTATTATTTAAATGGGATGTTGCTGGAAATAAAGCAGAATGGCACCTTAGTGGTGGTAGCCGCCGATGGTCATCGATTGGCGGTGAATACCTTATCTGAGCCCCTTTCTATTCAAAAAGATTTACGCATTATTATCCCACGCAAGGGGGTATTGGAATTACAGCGCATTTTAGACGAGGGCGAAGAAGACATTTCTTTGGCTGTGGGCAGCAATCATCTTAGAGTGACAGCCGGAAATGTAACCTTAACGACGAAATTATTGGAAGGACGTTTTCCCGAGTATGAACGCATTATCCCAGTGGGGGGCAATAAAATTGTGCTCGGAAATCGTGAAATTCTAAAAGAAGCGTTTCATCGGGCGGCCGCACTTTTTACCGATAAATTCCGAGGCGTTCGTTTAAAATTATCCTCGGGATTATTAAAAATATTGGCTGTGAATGCAGAACAGGATGAAGTGGAAGAAGATGTTGAAGTGGACTATTCCGGCGAAGATCTTGAAATTGGCTTTAATATTCGTTATTTAATCGATTTTTTAAATGTGATTCAAACGGACATCGTGCAGTTTACATTTTTGGATGCCAACAGCAGCGCTAAAGTCGAGGGCGTAGGGCAGGGTAAACAAGGGGTATATGTGATTATGCCTATGAGAATATAGCGGCGGCATTAATTGCAGATTAATAAAGATAAAAGATTTAGGTGATTTTTTATTAAAAATGGATAATAATGTTACTATATGTCAACAATTAGGTACGTTTTTATCCAAGATGAGAAAAAAGGGTGCATCAACCCCAATGGAGAGCGTTTAGGAGTAACCTTGGTCAAGAGTATGTTCCTTCATCTCTTCAGGAAATTGTTGGGGGGATACAATTGTTTTTAACTCCTGTTGTCTCGGCAATTTCATCACGAGCAACCATGTCTGGAAAGTGGAACAAGTCCGAGTGGGTGTTTTAGATTAATATACTATTCGCTCACAAAGAATCTTATAAATCATGATCTTATCATCTGTTACGCTTAATCAATTACGAAACTTAAAAGAAACATCCTTGTCTCTTTCGCCTCGTTTTAATATCTTCAGCGGCAAAAATGGCAGCGGAAAAACAAGCTTACTTGAGGGGGTTTATCTTTTAACCTCTGGGCGATCCTTTCGAAGTACCGATGCAGAAGAATTTATTTCATACTCCTCTACTTCCTGTATTTTATCGGGATTGCTGCAACCAAAGAATCCGCATGAACATTTAGTTCGAATGGGGGTGATGCGGGATAAAATGGGGGGAAGGGTGATGCGGGTGAATGAAAAAACCTGCGCCACGCGGGCAGAATTGGTCAAAGTCATCCCGGTGCAGATTATTAATACCGAAAGCTATCAGTTGTTGCATCTTCCGCCCAAGGTTCGTCGAGATTTCTTAGATTGGAAAGTGTTCCACGTGGAACATTCCTTTCACTCGGTGTGGGTGAGGTATGCTCGGGCGTTAAAACAAAGAAATGCGGCCTTAAAACGGGTGAAAATAGAGGGAGAGGGGGCAGTTCGGGCTTGGGATGCCGAATTGTGTGAGCCCGGCGCTATTATTGCGAATCAACGAAAGGCTATTTTGGAAATCTTTCTGCCCTTTTTTTTAGAGTATTTAAAAGAATTTTTACCCACTTTCTTGAATATTAAAGAGATTCGAGTGGAACACAAGCAAGGGTGGGGAGAAGACTATAGTCTGGAAGAGGCGCTCGGGCGCGCGTTTTCGCGAGATCTGCATTTGGGGTATACCACCGTCGGGCCGCATCGGGCCGATCTTAAATTCTATCTCAACGATGTCCCGATCGAAGCCATGTTTTCCAGGGGCCAATTAAAATTGTTTGTCTGTGCCTTAATGTTGGCCCGTTCGGCCTGGCTTTTAAGCCATACGGGACGGCATTCGGTGTTTTTGTTGGACGATGTGCACTCGGAATTGGATACGGATGCCAGTCGGCGTTTGTTGGCGGGGTTAAAGCGGTTGGGGGGGCAGGTGTGGATAACGGCCATTGAGGCGGATCTGTTGAAAGAGTGTTTAGCAGGAGAAGAGGTAAAAATGTTCCACGTGGAACATGGGTGCATTCGGGAGATGGTGGAAGTGGGGGCGGGGGCGCCAGAGGAGTCGAGCGAAGTTGTTTCATAAGTGTTTAAAGAAATGTTCCACGTGGAACATTATGAGTGGAACATTATGAAAGGTTAAAATATTGGGAGAGAACTTTCATCGTGGTTAAGATCATTCATAATGTGACCACATTCGCAAAACCTTAACAGTGCGCTCTTTTTTGAATATTTGGTATACCAATCGATGTTGAATGTTAATGCGGCGAGAATACGCGCCTTTTAAATCGCCCACAAGCTTTTCATAGGGAGGTGGGTTTTGCAGAGGATCATGTTTTAGGATTGCTAATAGTGCTTCCGTTTTTTGTTTTAAACCTGCGCTCGAGATTTTATGTGCGTCTTTTTGAGCATCTTTTGTGTAAAGTAAAGTCCACATGCCCAATTACCAATCGATATCTTCATCACATTCGGATAAGGGAGTATCCATTCCTTTTTTAATCGATTCTCTCAAGCCTGGAACCGAAAGTAAAAACAAAGTTTCTTGAATGGATGACCAGTCCTCTTCCGATAATAAAATAGCATTATGCCGCTTCCCTGAGATAAGGATAGGTTTATGATTTTCAGAGACTTCATCGATTAAATGATAAAGTTGTGCTCTGGCTTCGCTGACTGTTAATGTTGACATACACGTTTTCACTCTTGTTAAATCAAAAAACAAACTCACATAATTTAATCGTACCACATAACGTACGTTTGTGCAATACTATGGCTTTTAACTCTCTTATAATCACTTCGCATAGTGTATGAAAAAACTGGAAATTTTGCCCAAAATATGAGAAGATATAAGCTTCTTTACTCAAAGGCTAGAGCAGTATTTTTATGACAATGGAAACCGCTTACGATTCTACCAGCATTAAAGTCCTAAAAGGCCTGGATGCCGTCCGAAAACGCCCAGGCATGTACATTGGCGATACCGACGATGGCACTGGGCTACACCATATGGTATTTGAAGTGGTCGATAACTCCATCGACGAGGCATTGGCGGGCCATTGTACGGCTATTGAAGTCATTATCCATCGGGATGAATCCATCACAGTTAAAGATAACGGACGTGGAATTCCCGTGGATATGCACGAAGAAGAAAAGAAATCGGCCGCTGAAGTAATTATGACCGTCCTGCATGCCGGTGGAAAATTCGATGCTAATTCCTATAAGGTTTCCGGAGGCCTCCATGGGGTAGGGGTTTCAGTGGTGAATGCCCTCTCTGAAGTCCTAAATTTAAGAATTCGTCGTGGTGGCAAGGTCTATGAACAGGTTTATCATTTGGGTGAACCTCAAGCCCCTTTAGCTGAAGTGGGTGAAACCGATGCGACGGGCACAGAAATTCACTTTAAACCCAGCGATACTATTTTTACCAATATTAAATTTAGTTACGATATCCTTGCTAAACGCTTAAGAGAATTATCCTTTTTAAATTCCGGAGTTCGTATTCATTTAATCGATGAACGCGGCAGCGAAGGCACCCGAGAAGATATTTTTGCCTATGAAGGGGGTATTAAGGCCTTTGTACAGCATCTTAATAAAAACAAAGAGGCCATCCATCCTCAGGTATTTTATTTTTCAACGGAGCGACAAGACATTGTGGTTGAAGTGGCTCTGCAATGGAACGATTCCTACCAAGAAAACTTTTTTTGCTACACCAACAATATTCCCCAACGCGACGGGGGAACTCATTTAGCCGGATTTCGATCCGCTCTGACTCGAACCCTAAATAATTATTTCGAACAAGAAGGGTTGCTTAAGAAAGCCAAGGTGGTTACCTCGGGCGATGATGCGCGTGAAGGCTTAACGGCCGTATTATCCGTTAAGGTTCAAGATCCAAAATTTTCTTCTCAAACGAAAGACAAACTGGTTTCTTCGGAAGTAAAACCTGCCGTGGAATCGGCCATGGGTGAAAAATTCCAAGAATTTTTACTGGAAAACCCTGCCGCTGCAAAATTGATTGGGGCCAAGATTATCGAGGCTGCTCGTGCCAGAGAAGCCGCTCGCAAAGCACGAGAAATGACTCGACGCAAAGGGGTTTTAGACATTGCGGGATTGCCTGGAAAATTGGCCGATTGCCAAGAACGAGACCCAGCACTTTCTGAACTGTACATCGTGGAAGGAGATTCTGCAGGCGGTTCTGCAAAACAAGCTCGCAACCGTAAAACTCAAGCGATTTTGCCGCTTAAAGGCAAGATCTTAAATGTAGAAAAAGCACGGTTTGATAAAATGCTTTCCTCAGCGGAAGTGGGCACATTAATCACTGCGCTTGGTTGTGGAATTGGGCGTGAAGATTTTAGTCCAGATAAATTGCGCTATCACAGCATCATCATCATGACCGACGCGGACGTCGACGGTTCTCACATTCGTACCTTATTATTAACCTTCTTTTACAGACAAATGCATGAATTGATTGAGCGTGGCCATGTATTTATTGCTCAACCGCCTTTGTATCGGGTAAAGCGGGGCAAACAGGTTCAATATGTTAAGGACGATAAGGCCTTAAACGAATATTTAATTCAAATTGCGTTAGAAGACGCGCAATTATTCATTAATCCTACCGCGCCTCCCATTACTGGCGCTGGGCTTGAAAAGATTGCAAGACAATACATGGGCGTTATGGATATTCTTAATCGATTATCACGGCGCTATCCTATTGCGGTCATGGAATCCTTGATTGATATTCCACGGGTGACTGCCGCTGAATTACAAAATCTGCAGCATATGGAAGGATGGGTAAAAACCCTTAATCAAGAACTTGAAAAAACGTCGCCCAGTGGCGTGTTTTATAAAGTCACTTTAACCGAAGATCGGGAACGCAAAGCCCATCTTCCCAGCGTGATTATGATGGCTCATGGTGTAGAGCATTTCTATCAGTTTAATTATGAATTTTTCATCTCAAACGATTACACAGCGATTACTCAGCTAGGCTCCGAATTAAAGGGTTTATTAGAACAAGGCGCCTTTATTCAACGTGCTGAAAAACGTCAGTCCATTTCAAGCTTTAAGCAAGTCTTAGCTTGGTTATTGGAAGAGGCTAAAAAAGGTCAACAAATCCAACGTTATAAAGGGTTAGGTGAAATGAACCCCGATCAATTGTGGGAAACCACCATGGATCCTGCCGTTCGTCGCATGCTTGAAGTGAAAATTGAAGCCGTGATTTTTACGACCTTGATGGGCGATAATGTTGAAAGCCGACGCGATTTTATTGAAACCAATGCTATGTTGGCGGGCAATTTAGATATTTGATTTTATAAAATAATTTTTAAGTTAAAAGAGTAGTCTGTGTTTAACGTACGACTCTAGACTTTGTCTTGAGTCTCAAGAGTATATTTTTTTTAAATTAACCATCCATAACATCATTAAGAGGATAAATTTATGTCGATTACAGCAGCGGAACAACAATTTCAATTGGGACTTAAATATTTTCTTGGAAGAGGATTGCCTCAGAGTTTCAAAAAAGCTATGGAATTTTTTGTGCCCTCGGCTGCCCAAGGACATCCTAGGGCCAATTATCATTGTGGGCTTTGCTATCACGATGGAAAGGGTGTGGCGTTGGATCTTAAAAAGGCGCACGATTGCTACTTGATCGCAGCTGAGGCAGGGCATAGTATGGCGCGTTTCAATTTAGGAACTTTGTATCGAGATGGGAAGGGGGTTGCGAAGGATCTTAAGACAGCAGCCATGCACTTTGGTATAGCTGCGGACGGAGGGGATTCGTGTGCCCAATTCGAAATTGCGATGGCTTTTCATGAAGGGGTGGGGATTGGAAAAAATGAAGTGCGTGCGGTGCATTATTATAGATTAGCGGCGGACCAAGGGGATAAATTCGCACAACACAATCTTGGTATATGCCTTCGAGATGGCAAAGGGGTGGCTAAGGACGCTAAAGCGGCCGTGGAATTATTTCAGCAAGCGGCAGAGGCAGGCAATGATTTTGCGATGAGCAGCTTAGGGGAATGTTATGAACTCGGAGTAGGCCTTCCCAACAAGGATTTAGCCGTTGCCAAAGAATGGTACGCTAAAGCTGCGAGGCTCGGAAATGTTTGGGCTCAACAACGACTGAAATTGCTTCAACCACCCGCCGAAGCACCGCCGGTAAGCCAAACTCCCACAATTTCGGGTGCGGCAGGTGCAGACAAAAAAGCGGCTGGGGAAAAAGTCGAAAATGGCATTCACCCATCGCCTGTAAAACCCTTATTGTTAAGTCCTCAACCCACTCAACGCCCTGCAACGGGAATGCTTGAGCCGGACCCTGCTCTTCGTGCGAATCTGCTAGAATCGATAAAAAGCCTATAGAATGTGAAGCTTGATATCTTTTATTTTTAATAATTGAGTCAAACTGGGCACTTATTATTCACGGCTCGATATCTATATAAATATAACGCTTATGACATTTTAGTTAGATTTTAGATAGTCGTTCAAAAGTATCAGGGTATTTTCGAACCATTAAAATAAGCGCGGCAGCCTGATCATTAGGAACTGTTGCTCCTTGTTCCCACTTTTCTAACGTCCTTATCTTTACGCGTAAACGCATAGCAAATATCGATTGAGAAAGATTGAGTTGTTCGCGGGTTGAGCGAATCAACTTGGCGTTTATCTTTAATTGTGGTTTCGCTGCCATAGGATGGGTACGTAAGGTGATTTTGCCTGCATGATAATCCTTAATTTCTTGAATTCCTGCATGAAGTTCTTTA
>Ga0207154_1041_pt1 | contig 16263 bp, 15 predicted proteins | sample Alteio_BWMinHeat_28_FD_153576 | JGI IMG/M metagenome (GOLD analysis project Ga0207154, IMG submission 153576) | Enriched cells from forest soil in Barre Woods Harvard Forest LTER site, Petersham, Massachusetts, United States -... | ecosystem: Environmental > Terrestrial > Soil > Temperate forest >... | reverse complement strand
CAGGGATATCGAAGTTCTGACAGATGGGAAGGTAATATCAATCAAATAATGGCAGGTGTCCAAGACTGGCCTGCGTAGGGAGGTGATTGGATTACGTGTTATTATTGATTTAGTAATCGATGATTAGTGATAATTTTGTGGAATTACACGATTATTATACTCAGGCATATATTAATATCCATAGGGGAAAGGGTTCTCTTTCCCCTTTATTTTGCAATAGGACTATGATAAAATTTTGAAAATGTAGAAAATTGAAAGAAGATTTTTCGTATTAAATTAAATAAATAATTTAGGAGTTTTATATGTCAGCCACCCTGTCGACGGTTCCTGCAGTTACATCGGGGGACGAAGTTAAACGAACTTCAGAAGGTGATTCATTAAATAATGCTAAAGTTCTTCATATTCCTCAAGGCTTTAGTGGTCGAATCACCCAAGATTCAATCCACTATGGGATAGAGGGTCTGTACACCGATAGTTTTGGAATATGTAATATTTTAGTTTGTTTGAGTAAGGATAAGACCAAAGGGTTACTCTGTCACATCGATACTCATGCTATTAATTGCTGGGAAAAAGTTAGAGCAGAAATAGAATGGGTAGGGGATGATCAAGAACTTTTCATTCTTCACAGAACACACAAAGAGGTGATTAAAAACGCCTTGCTGAAAAAAGTTCGAACTAAATTAAATGTTCGCGTTAAAATGCACACGGTGGCAATTGCTGAAGAATTCGATGGTATTTTGTGTACGTTAAAGAGGAACGAAAACAGTACCATTCACCCTCATATTAAAGCTTTATTAATAGATGTCGTTCCTCCCAATTTACATCGTCATCCACAAGAACAAAGAGTCTTAGCTGTTCAAAAGATTGAACAAATTATCGGACAGCTCGAGTTGGCATTGACTAAACGGTTGAGAGATAAGCAATTTTCAATTTTTGATGGCAGAGGTTGGGAGTCTCTCGAGGAAGAAACGAGACTTCAGAAGATGTCTGAGCAAACTAAAGCAGAAATGGATTTTTTCCAACGCGACGATTTATATGTCAAAATTGCAAGCAAACTGCTTGGGGTAATGCGACATACCCGTGAAAATAACCCAATATCTGCGAGTGATGAGCAAAATGCAGATATTCTTAATGGATCAGCCTTAGATGTGGCTTTTTTTATGGAAAGTTACTTGAATGATTATACAAATATCCAAGCTATTTTTTATAGAAACGTGCAGGATATTTTCAATAATAAGGCAACACCTCCAATCACCGCTCAAGACAAACAAATTATATTGGAAGTCGGAAACTTGAAGGATCCCAAAACGTTCTATGAAGTTGTTACACGTTTAGTAGAAAAATTTAATGCAGAGGCTCCAGAGAGTGCATTTAAAGAAGGAATTCTTCCAGAGTTTAAAAAAATTTCTATGCATTACATAAATAGATTAAATTACGCTAAATTAGATCAAGAACATCAAACTCAAATTCAACGTGCGCAAAAATTAAATTCAGAGGCGTTAGCCTGTTATAAGGCTAAACCACCAAACTATGAAAGAGCGGCTGCATTATTTTCTCAAGCTATTTGTAATCTTACCTTTAGCACCGTCAAAACAGATGCACAGCTCGCCTCTCTGTATTATAATTATGGTAAGACGCTATTAAAATTGCAGGATTATACTAAAGCATACCATTGTTTGCAATACAGTCTATTACTTAGACAACAGAATAAATTGGTTAAGCCTGATAAAGCTGATATTGAGAAGATAGAAGCTGCATTGTTGGAGTGTAAACAAGCAGCAGAACAACACTATAAGGATGTTGAAGGTGTTCTGTTTCAATTTGGGTTAAATACAACTGAGGGAAGATCAACTAAATCACCCAGTGATCATATTGTTGAGTATTGTAATGATGGGCTGGAATGTTTGAAGAATGCTCCGGGCAGGGTGGGAATGTAAGTTAATTGCAGAAGCGGGAGTATTGAAAATATTACAACGTCCATAACATTAATGTTAATGCCTCTGCCCAATCGATCTTTGAAAAAATTTGTTTTCTATTCTTTGAGTATATTACATTACATAGAAACATAAATAAGAGTGTATTAAAAAGTTGCATAATAGCATAGAGGACAATGTTCCAAAATGAACCCCAGAATTTTTCTTTAAGAAAAATGGATAAGAACACAAAAAGAACAACTGCCGCTATTAGAAGAACAATTCTTCCTAGAGCAATCCAAATGTTGATGCTACTCGTTTTACTTGAAAATTTCATGTTCCACCATTTTTTAGAATAATACAAATATTTTTAACAAAAAAATTATGTCTTTGTCAAGTATTGTAGAGGCATTAAAATGAGTGTATATGTTATTTATAATAACTGAGCTTAGGATCAGGGCTTAGTTTTATTGAGTTTTTTTTTCAGAGCGACCAGAAAAGGTACAGATGGTGGAAAAGATGGATTTTTTATGGAAGAATAGTCGAGGTCTTATTTTTTTAGTTATCCTATTAATGAGCTTGGGGGGATTCGGAACAAGAGTCTTAGCAGCACAGGGAGAGGGATCCTTGATAACCATTCGTAAAGCCAATGAACGTGGGCTAAGCAAACATTCCTGGTTGCAATCCTATCATACGTTTGCGTTTGGGGAATATTTTGATGCTAAGCACAAAGGGTTTCATGCGCTACGTGTGATTAACGAGGATACCATTCAAGCACAAAAGGGTTTTGATCCTCATCCGCATCAAAACATGGAAATTATTTCTTATGTTGTTGAGGGCTCCTTGGAACATAAAGATTCCATGGGGAACACAACGATCATTCGGCCCAATGAAGTGCAGCGAATGAGTGCTGGAACCGGAGTCGTTCATTCAGAATATAATTATGAGAAAAATAAAAACACACATTTTTATCAAATTTGGATTATTCCCAAAGAAAATGGAGTCGCTCCCAGTTATGGGCAGAAATCATTTGCTTCAGAATTAAAAAACAAGAAATTGGTGCTTGTTGTTTCAAATACCGGTCGTGAAGGTTCAATCAGTGTTGGACAAGATGTGGACATGTATCTTTCAAGATTGCAAAAAGAAGATAAGCTTGAATATCCATGTCAAGCAGGTCGGCATATTTGGATTCAAGTTGTCAAAGGAAAGATTGGTGTTAACGACAATGTTGTAACTGCAGGCGATGGACTTTCTTTAAGCCATGAAAATTTATTAAAGATAAAAGCGCAGGATCAAAGTGAATTTATGTTGTTTGATCTGGCGTAATTGGTAATTTAAGCGCAGTATGAATATTCGTTAGAGAAGTATTTAATTTTTCCATGGGGGGATCTGTGCGAGAAATAGAATAATCAAATGATAATTGAATATCCTCGAGTATAGCGATGGTATCTTTTGCCATTTCAGGATCAAATAGACGTGTATAAGGATTGTCACTGTCTTTGGGGATTTGGCTATTCATTAACAACATACTTTCGCAGAAATGTTTATTTTCAAGATCATTTTGATAGATATAATTTAAATAGGCCATGCCGATTAAGGAAGTGGTTTTTTTTAAGGGAGATTGAATGGGGTTGGCGCCTTCGGGCAAAGTATGACCTAGAGCAATAGATCGTTTAATGGTGTCTGCAATCGATACTTTAGTTTTTTGTTTCATACATCCCTCGCATGAATTTTTTTGAAACATTCAATATTAAATATAGTATAGGAATGAATTTTTGTCACAGTAGCTAGGATATTATGTTTTTTCATTCGGTTTGATTTGTTAATTCTTTAGCTTTTTTCCAATAGGAGAGTAAAACCTTCATGGGTTGATTTTTTAGATTAATTAACCCGTCGTTTTTTACTAAATTAACCATACAAGCGAAACGTCTTTTATATTTAATAAGACTTTCATCGAGGGCTTGATAGGGGCTTTTAACTGCTACTCTTGAACTTACTTAAAATTGATCATACTATACCAAAATGATCAAGTATGTAGGAGTTAAAGAAGCAGCAGAATCACTGGGCATAAGCCCTCAAACCCTGCGTCGTTGGGAGAAGGAAGGAAAACTTGTCGCTCATCATCGCACTTCAGGGAAGCAAAGGCGTTATGATCTCACTAAACTTCATCCTCAGGCACATAATAATCAACCTAAAATGACGATAGCTTATGCAAGGGTGTCTAGCCACGATCAAAAAGCGGATTTACAACGACAACAAACTCTGTTAGAACTTTATTGTAGTCAACAAAGATGGTCTTTTGAGATGATCTCAGATTTAGGTTCTGGTATGAATTATCACAAACGGGGATTAAAAAAATTACTGATGTCTATTTTAGACAATAAAGTGAACAGATTAGTTTTAACCCATAAAGATAGATTATTACGGTTTGGCTCAGAATTAGTATTTTCTCTGTGTGAAATCAAAAGCGTTGCTGTAGTGATTATTAATCAAGGAGAAGAACCCTCCTTTGAGGAGGAATTGGCTCAAGATGTATTGGAAATCATTACAGTATTTAGCTCTAGATTGTATGGTTCCCGATCTCGCAAAAATAAACAACTGATGGACAATCTAAAACTGGCTGTGGAGCCTAAGAAATGCGACAAATTGCCAGCGTGATTAAACTTAGATTAGAGCCCGACCTCAAAACAGCTGAGATCCTCGATGGTCAATCCAGGATCTGCAACTGGCTTTACAATCGATTATTGGAAAAAGCCAATCACTATCGAGAATACTATCGTGAAACGCAAGAACCCACTTCAGCTAAAATTCTTTATACCAAATTTGGATTACGTAATTTAGTCCCTGAATTAAAACAAGAAAACCCTTTTTTGAAGGTTGTCTACGCCGCTCCCTTGAAGAATACTGCATTAAGATTAACCGCTTCCATACAAGCGTATCAGAAGACCCGTAAAGGCAAACGGAAAGGAAAGACAGGTTGGCCACGATTTCGTTCTTGGAGAGCTCGTTGGTTTTCTCTTTTATTCGATGAACCCTACAAAGGATATCAAATTAAGGACCAAACTTTACATCTGTCTCTCGGTATGGGGCAGGATAGGAAGCAACGTTCCATCTCCATTTGCATGCCGGAAGCCGCTCTTTTAAAGGATAAGGAAATCCACACGCTTAGGATTGTAAAACAAGCCGGGATTTTCTCTGCTGTCTTCACTGTCACTACACATTTACCTCTCTCTAAACCACTGAACAATATCATTGCCCTTGATCCCAATCATAAAAACCTTGCTTATGGAGTAAACACCCAAGGGCATGCCATAGAAATTGCAGCACCGTATTGGCTCAAGAACTTCGATAAACGATTAGATGAATTAAAATCAAAACGAGATAGATGCAATAAAAAAGCTTGTGTTTTAGAAATTCTTGATTACGAAGGGGATCCAACCGGTAAGAAGCGCTATGAACCTTCGAGACGATGGAAACAATTGAATACCACTCTTGAAAGGGTTTATGCAAAACGTCGAGAACAGACTAAGATATTTTGCTATACCGCCGCGAGCAAACTATTTCGAGAACACGATTTAGTAGCGATAGGCGATTATACCCCTCATGGGAATGGTTGTACCACCAAGATGAGACGCGCAATGAACAATCGTTCTGTCATTGGACGATTTAAAGAAGTCTTATCTTGGGTTGCTCTAAAGTCAGGTAAATCCTATGAAGAATATAAGGAAGAAGGAACCACCCGCAGTTGTAATCGATGTCACTATCGGGTTGAGGGAGGACTGGAACCTTCTATTCGAACATGGATTTGTCCACACTGCCAGACTGCGCATCTTCGTGATGAAAATGCCGCGCAGAATGGCTTGGTTCGTGTTCTTGGGAACATAACCGAAAAAAACGGGGGGAACTCTCCGTTAGTGCCTAGCTCGGGCCGCGTTGAAAAACGTTGGGCTTGGTGTGTTCAGCCTAGGGGTGTGATCATCACACCGCGGGGGAAGAGCGGTGATGAAATCACAAGCACCAAGAAATTAAACGAGGTGCGTGATAGCGCCTCACCAAACCTGATCAAAATAAGCAACTTTATTTAATTTTGATCATGTTTTGGAGAGCGGTCAACCTGACAAAAAATACTTAGGCTTATTGCGGCAGAGATGAGATCTCCGATTTCTTCTTTGAGGTGGGTTTGATTGCCATGTTCATGGGCTTCTTTGACTTCTCGACATTCATCTTTGATTTGATCGATTAATTGATCGAGCGTTTCCCAGTAAAAACCAAATTCCAGGGAATCAGCCTCCACCTGGATAGATTCTTTAAAAAGATTTTTTTCTGTAAATTTCTTAGTCATAGATGGCACAAAGCATGAATCAATGTCAGTTGGGTGTCAAGTCTTGACATTTGGCAGTATGAGAATGTATAGTAACAGGTTGTTAAGACTGTTTTAAAAGATTTTTATTGTAAAACTGATTTTTTAAGTGAGAAATTGCAATGGTCAACCCTTTAAGTGCTGAAAATGATCTTCCCCTCTTTAGTCAGTTTAAACCTGAGCATATTGAGCCTGCCATCAAGGAACTGATAAACGCGAATCGTAAAACGATAGAGCAACTGTTGGCAGATAATAAAATCTATACTTGGGAAAATTTGGTTTTTCCGCTTGAAAACTTGACTGATACGTTGCAGGAGAAGTGGGGATTTGTTAAGCATTTAAATGCCGTGAGAGATACCCCGGAATGGCGAAAAGAGCATGATAGAGTTATGTTGAAGGTCACTGATTTTTTTGTTGAGCTGCGTCAACATCCAGAATTGTATCAGGCGATGTTAAGCATTCAATCCAGTCCAGAGTTTGCAAAATTATCGATGAATCAAAAAAAGGTAATTGAGAATTATTTACGGGATTTCAAATTGTCCGGTATTTCGCTAGATAAAGACAAAAAAGAGCAATTTAAAGCTTTACTTGAAAAGTTATCTGAAAATAAAAATAAATTTTCACAAAACGTATTAGATGCAACGGATAATTGGTTTTTGCTCATTACGGAGGAATCGAAACTTAAGGGGTTGCCCACCCACACCCTACATAAAGCAAAAGAGGAAGCAGAAAAGAAGGGGCAAACGGGGTGGCGATTGACTTTGGATTTCCCCTGTTATCATGCGATGATAAGTTATGCAGACAACCGTGAACTTCGAAAAGAAGTGTATCAGGCCTATACAACACTTGCCTCTGATCAAAGTTTGGAGAAGAACTGGGATAATGGCTCTTTAATGGTCGAACAATTAAAAATAAAACATGCGATTGCTGAATTATTGGGATACGGTTCCTATGCGGAATATTCTTTAGTGAAAAAGATGCTTAAAACTCCTAAAGAAGTGATGAACTTTTTAAATGAATTGATAGTGCCTGTTAAGACAAAGGCATTACAAGATGTCCAATTATTAGAACAGTTTGCAGCAAAGAAATATGGTTTAGATAAAATTGAACCTTGGGATACACGTTACTTAACTGAAAAATTATTGGAGCAACAGTATAATTTTTCAGAAGAAGAACTGCGTTACTATTTTCCTGAAAGCCACGTCATTAATGGGTTGTTCGAAATTGCCAATAAATTATTTAAGATAACCATTAAGGAAGTCAAAAATTTTGACGCTTGGCATGAATGTGTAAAATTGTATGAAATGTTTGATGAAAAACAACAATTATTGGGTCGATTTTATATGGATCTTTATGCTAGGCCTCATAAACGCAGTGGTGCTTGGTGTGGAACCTGCAAAAACCGCATAGAAAAATTAGATAGCAGTCTTCAAACGCCTATTGCCTATATTGTTGCCAATTTTAGGCCGCGCATTGCAGAGGAAAAAGAGGCTTTATTAAGCCATGATGAAATCATTACTTTATTCCATGAATTTGGGCATTGCTTGCATTTTATTTCTTCAAAAATGATTTACCCGAGCATTTCGCCTGATCACGGTGTTTCTTGGGATGCAATTGAATTGCCGAGTCAATTAATGGAAAATTGGTGTTGGGAAGAGGAAGCGCTGCAGTTAATTTCTAAACATATAGAAAGCAGCAAACCGTTGCCATTGGATCTAATTTCAAAGCTTAAGAGTAGCAAGAACTTTCTGATTGGTTTGGCGATGATTAGGCAATTAGAATTTTCAGTATTTGATTTTGAACTCCATTTGCAGAGTAATATTCAAAATTATCTAACGATTCAAAAAATTATAGATAAAGTCAGGGAAAATACAATGGTTATTCCCATTCCGACATTTAATCGGTTTCAAAATACGTTTTCTCATATTTTTGCCGGCAGTTATGCGGCGGGATATTACAGTTATTTGTGGTCGGAAGTTTTATCGGCAGATACCTATAACTTTTTTAAGGAAAAAAGCCAAGTGTTTGACCAGACGGTTGCACAGAGGTATATGCATACTATTTTGGAACCGGGGGGTTCTAAAGAATTTATGGATTTATATTTAGAGTTTCGTGGAAGGCCCCCTAAAGTTAAGGCGTTATTGCAAGATTGGGGTTTGTGACTGTGTAAAGCCTAAAGGGCCTCGCAATGACGAGAACCTGAGCATATTCGAAAAACTTATTTGACAGAGCACTAGACGGAGGATTAATTATTGGATGCCTGTTTTAAGGTGTTCAAAATATTAATCGCTTTTTCACACCCTTGATCAGCCGATGCTTTAAATAATTCCATTGCTTTTTTAACATCTTTTTTCACACCGACTCCGTTTAAATAACAGACGCCCAGATTGATTTGGGCAATCGGCTCTCCGCGCTTTGCGGCATAGGTTAATAATTCAATTGCCATTGGAATATCTTTAGTTACGCCATTCCCTGTAAGATAATCATAGCCAAGATTGGTTTTGGCGGAGATGCTTCCCAATTTTGAAGCCAAACTATAATATTGTCTGGCCTTATCAAGTTCCTTTTTATCTCTGGAAAAATGACCCAATGCGGTCAATGCACCTCCCAGAGTTTCTTTATATAAAGCAGATTGTTCTTTTGGATTTGTATCAACCCCGCTGGCGATCGTCTCATATAAGGTAATGGCTTTTTCGATATTTTTTTCAACACCTAAACCTTGTCTGTACAAATTGGCAAGATTAAATTGTGCAAGTGATTTAACCGAAATATCTTTAGATTCTATCGCTTGGGTATATAATTCAGCGGCTTTGGAATAATCCTGTTTTACGTGCACGCCGGATTCATAATAGAACCCAAGGTTTAATTGGGCCACGGAGCTTCCTTTTTTTGAAGCCTGAGTATAAAGATCAAATGCTTTTTGCAAATTTTTCTCGACGCCGTCACCCGTGGCATAAAGCATGGCCAGTTTGGATTGTGCATTCGCATTGCCATTATTGGCCAGTGTGGTAAGTTCAGTCAAAGCTTGGGTATTCTTTTTTGAAGCTAATTCTTGCAAGGCCATAATGTGTTGGTCAACTTCTTCTGCTGTGGCGGGGCGGGTTTTGGAGGTATTGATCATTGCCTTATTCTTGTAAAGAGTACTGGGTTTAATGCTAAGATTTAAATAAAATTTCAAATATAAAAAAATTCCAAGTAATCCAACCAAAATAATAAAAATGACAGAATATTTTTTATGTTTATAGAGAAGTTGCATTAGGGTTATCTCCTGTTTTCTTGTGTATTTACAAAGATTACATATTTTTGGTCAACAGTATGCATTGATTATCATTATACAGAAATGGGTTGGTTTTGCGAAAGCCATTGTAGGGGTCGGTCCCTGTGCCGACCCAAATACCTTATGGAATGGGCCGGCACGGGGACCGGCCCCTACAGATTGCTGTGTTGCGTCTCGGCGAAAGCGGAAATATTAAGCCTTCTTAGCAGGTAAAAACACAAAAGAAGGAGTATCCACAAACTGCTTGGCCACATTCCCCGCATAGATGGCCCCTTCAGTAATGGTAAGCTTTTTGATGGGTTTTCCGGCATTAAAGTCCAAATCTTTAAAATTAATCCAAAATACATTTGGGGTGCTGGTGGATTCGAAATAGTAGGTTAAATTCTTATGATCTGAAACTGAACGCCAGAGCGTTGCAGCTATGTTGGGTTTTCCTGGGGTTGATAGCCCTAAGGGAGCAGAAACATCGCGAATGACTGAAAATATGCCTGCTAAAGCCGTTGTAATATTATCCGTTTGAGGAATTGAATTGATGTAAAAAGAGGCTCTGGCAAATCTATCTGCAGCACGACTGGTTCCAGGCAGCATGATTAAACCGCCAATTTCCTCCCAGTAGGAGTTAAGTGCAAGTTGTTGATCATAAAAAGGGGAATTGGTCATGACTTGATACTGACGTCCATGATGAATAACTAACTTGCCATCCATATACTCAAAAATCGCGGAATCGCCGGTGGGATCAGAAATCGATAAATGTACTTGCCCCGGATGACCATCGGGTGTCATGGTTGGGACCACATAAAAAGTTTCTTTACTGAGATCGGCTACGGCTTCGGCCACCGTCGCATAATTATCGAGCACATATTGAGCCCACAAGGAGATAGAGAGGGGTTTGCGTTTATCATTATGCCCAGGATCGGGGTATTGTGTTTCAGCTAAATATAGAAGATTAGTGACCAGACCTTTTTCGTTCATGCCATCGGCAGTTGCAGCATCGAAGACTGAAGCAATAACACTCCCATACTTGGAGGTCCATTCAATAGAATTTGGGCCAGCAGCGCCAGAATGCTTAATTCCTTTTGGAAAAACCCAGAGATTTGTGCCAATGGGACCGCCCCAATCCATGCTTCGGGCTGTTAATATAGTATCCTTAGGACCTAGATAAACTGCCCGAGTACAGGCTTGTGCAGTTTGCAAGGTGAGAAAAACATAGCTGCTCAGCAGTACGATTATGGTGATTAATCTAGAGTTTTTCATGATGTGGCTCCATGCATACCGAGGGGATATGGTTAATACTATTAGCAGTTGATTGCTTGTTGATCAACTTAAAAAATTAAAATTCTCATAACAAAGGGTATAGTGAAGTTTGAAGCAAGAAAAGTTTGAAGTTTAAGAAAATGAAACAAAAGCATTATCTAATTCTGCAATAAAAGCAGATTTTTGTTCTGGAGATAAAAAACTGGCTTGAAACGAATTTTTGGCTAATTGATAAATATCTTGGCTGCTGAGCTGCAATGCTTGCGCGGCAGCGCTGAAATTTTCGTTAACATATCCTCCAAAATATGCCGGGTCGTCGGAGTTCACGGTTACAAATAATCCTCTATCAAGCATGCGTTTAAGTGGATGTTCCTTCATACTTTTAACAACGCATAATTTAACGTTTGATAAGGGGCATACGGTTAAAGGAATTTTTTCTAAGACCAGGCGATTAACCAATGCTTCATCTTCTAAACAACGAATTCCATGATCGATACGTGATACCTTTAAGAGATCCAAGGCTTCTGTGATATATTCAGGGGGGCCTTCTTCACCTGCATGCGCTACGCATAAAAAACCCTGTTTTCGTGCTTCAGCAAAAACGTTTTGAAACTTGCTGGGTGGGTTGTTTTTTTCAGCAGAATCTAATCCGACCGCAACGATGTGTTCTTTAAAAGGTAGGGCTTGTTGCAAGGTTGCAAAAGCAGATTTTTCATCGAGATCTCTTAGGAAACACATAATTAATTTGGTGGAAATGTTAAATTTATGTTTGGCATCTTGCAGGGCCTGATTCATTCCATTCATAAAGGTTTGAAACGCAATCCCACGTTGGGTGTGCGTTTGAGGATCAAAAAATATTTCCGCATGTCTAATATTTTGATGTTGGGCTTTTTCTAAGTATGCCCAAGTAAGATCATAAAAATCTTGTTCATGGATCAAGGTTTTGGCAGCGAAATAATAGATATCGAGAAAGGATTGCAGATCTTTAAATTTATAAGCCTCGTGGGCATCGCTGGTTGTTTTGTAGGGGAGTGAAATTCGGTTGCGCTCCGCCAGTTTAAAGAGCAGTTCAGGTTCAAGTGTGCCTTCTATGTGGAGATGCAGTTCAGCCTTTGGAAGCTTTGTAAAGTTCGGTTCCATTAAGATCCTCAACTAAACCTTAGTGGTTTGAGTTTAAAATTTGTGAGTTTAATGTGTCTCTGCTTAAAACGATACTCTAAGCGCAAGAACGCCTCCAAAAAATGTTCGTTTAGAATTGAGATTGCCAAAACCAATAATCCCAATACCAAGATGATCAAAGGTTTTCCAAAATGCTTGAATTTCTAAGGGGATTCCGATGGTTGAATAGCGTCTGCCATTGTTTAAGAACGAAGCTTTTTTTCCTCCGTAGACATAGGCAAGACCCGCTGAGGCAGAAAATTGCATACAATCCTTATTATATAGCCATCCCATTAATATCCCCGTATCGTTAGTGTAGTCGATACCATCGAATAAACCAATCAGGGTGACTGTTTTAACAAGAGTATTATTAACGCCACAAGTACGAAGTGAAATGAGCATATTGGGAAGAGCCACATAATTTAAGCTTAGATGGCTTGCAGAAAGAAGAATAGGATCAATGCCGGCGGTAATCCAAATTTTCTCTTGGAAACAATGAGGCGTATATAGAGGGGCACGAACATTCTGTGCAGCATATAAATTAGTTGACATTATTAATCCTAAGGCAAGACTCGGAATGAGCATTAGGAGTTTCTTTAACATAGGTGTTTCCCTCAAAAATATATATAAATTAAGAGTTTATCATACCCTTAGACAGTGTCAATAAGACGAAAATGTTATTGCAGAAGTTTTGATATATTTCTGATATTGGTATGTTTCCGATATTGAAAAGGTACTGGTCAAATTGGTTTTCCTGAGGTAATCAATTTAGGATCCCAGCCTGCGAGTTTCGATCCCACCTGATACGCAGATTCAAAAAACTGAAGTAACATTGCTTCGGGTGTAGGAGAATTTCGAACCACATCGTAATCTAAAATAAACTCACCTAAGGTGGCATTCCAGGCGGCCCCCTCGGGTTGAATTTTTATTTCTTCAATGCCGGATGGTTTTGGATATGTGAAAGCATAATACGCGGGTTTTGGATACATTTCATTTCCTGCCCACCATCCCGCTTCAATTTGCTGTACATCCATGGCATTGCGTTCAATATATCCGAGTTTACTAGTATCCACAGGAATATTGAGATATCGTGCATCCCGCAAATCAAAGGTGCCCCACATAAAACCCACACTGGGAGATATCCCATTAAATCGGGCATGATATTGTTCTAAAACCCTGTAGGAATTGATTAATATCCTCCACCATGATGTTGCAAGATTAGGATCATACTGTTGTTCTGTTGAATCTTCTAAAAACGAAACGGCATTAGGGATTTCTTGAGGATTTGGATTGATAACGACATTGATATCGAGGAGTTGTAATTGTTGCAAAAATGTTTGAAATAGTGTTGAAACGTTTCCACTTTTCAATTTAAACTCAGTCATTTTTCCAGAACTTAGGCTGAATATCATTTTATGTTCAATGCAATCCAAGTTGACACTTAAGACTTCTGATTTATAAGGAATGACACCTGTGGTTAAACCACGACTGGTTGGCCATAAACAAACATTTGCCCAATGGGGTTCAAACGGGGTTGTCAGTTTAAGTTTTCCCATCATTTGGACTGCACGATGTAACAAATGCAAGGTGGATTTAGACGGTGGATAAGAAAATGGGGGCCAGGTATCATTTGAGATGTTTAGGTTTGGGTTGTTTTGGGTAGACATGGGTTTGCTCCGATAAGTTTAAAGTTTTGTAGGGATCGGTCCCCGTGCCGACCCTAACATTTTCTAGGAATGCACACGGGGCCGGCACGGGGACCGGCCCCTACAATAGATTTTGATCCAGATTTAAGAATAAAGTTGTTTAGCTCTTTCTTCAAACGCTGTAATTAAATTTTTTACTTCTGTACGGATAATGGGAGTTAATGTCCACCCTAATAAACGGTTAATAAATTCAAATTCCAATTCAAAGTTAAGACGCGTTGAATTTTCTGAGACAGCTTCAAAACGCCACAGTCCTTTAATAGAGCGAAAGGGCTTAGGGCTTAAATAAATTTCTATCAATCTATTGACTTGTAGGGTATACACAATACTAACGCCAAAGTGAACTCCAAGTTTATGACCATAAACTGTGGCTGTAATTTTATAGGGAGTGCGATTGTGGACAGTTGTGCTGGTACACCAGTTAATAAATTCAGGATATTGCTGAATATTGCACACAAGTTCAAAGACTTGTGCCGCTGAATAGGGAAGAGTGGCTCCGTATTTAATCGTGTTCATATTAATAATAATATCATTTTATTTATGATTTGCTATTTGCTATTTGCTATTTGGCTAATATAATGAACATATGCGAAGAGATTACACCCATTTTTTGAAACTTTCGATAGCGTTTACGCTGTTATTGGTCATTAACCCGTCCTATGCGAAATTAAATCCACAGACGCAAAGTTCTAGTTCTCCTTCTAAGGTGGGAACTAATGTAGGAAATGCTATGCCAAGCCCAGCCAGCACTCAGGATAACTCTGCCTTTAAGGATAATGTTGTTTTGATTACAGGGGGAACCTCGGGGATAGGTCTAGCAACTGCCGTTAAGTTTGCATCTGCAGATACAGCCCATGTGATTGTGTGTGGACGTAATCAATCTAAGTGGGAGGAAGCTCAATCCTATATTAAAGCCAACCTAACGCCCGAGTTGGCCAAGAAAATAGAATATTGGCCTTGTGATGTTCGAATTGAATCACAAGTGAAAGACATAATTCAAAAAATCTTCACGCAATACGGACGACTCGATGTTTGTTTCAATAATGCAGGTGTGCAACCCGGAGATGTTACGGTAGGGGGCGCCATTGAAAAATTAGAATTTGAATCAATGATTGCCGAGGATGGATCAATATTATTTCGACTTCCGCCACCTCAACCCACCAGTCCTAAAAATCTTGCGCATGCACCGATAATTCCCAGTCAATATACCAAAGCGTCTCCATACGCAGAAAGTCCATTTGCAACCAGTGTTTTTGGCATTTTCTATTCGTTGAAATGGGAAATTGAAACCCTATTTGAAAAACAACCTAAACATTTGCCCGTGGCTATTATTAATACCTCAAGTCGTAATGGGGTTATCCCCGATCCGCATCGTCCCATCTATGCAGGATCGAAAGCCTTTATCTTGTCGATTACCCGATCCTTGTCGAATCAAGTGGCCCAACGCGTGGTTAAGGAGGGACGAGCACCGATTCGCATCAATGCCGTTTCACCCGGCCCCGTCGATACTCCGCTCGAGCGGGCGGCTTTCCCTGGGTCTGATGCTGCCTTTACCGCCAAAGCCTCGGTGGGAGTGCCTATGCAACGTGTGGCAAAACCGGAAGAAATTGCGAGCGTGGTCTATTTTCTGGCCGATCATAAGGCCGCAAGTTATGTGACCGGTGCCAATATTCCCGTGGATGGTGGGGATGTGGCATCACCCCTCATGGTTGCGCCGAGCTCTTCGACTTCTAAATAATATAATAATATTAATAATATAATGATTATATTCTCATTATTTTTGTCTTTTCACTTAATACAATCTATAAAAAGTGCTTGACAACCCCATTTTTCCTTGATACCATGCCCGCCCTTCCTTAATTCGAGGATGCTTCGATGCCTAGCAATAACTATTGTGGCTTTGATTTTGGAACCAGCAATTCAACCATCGGCATCATCAAAGAACAAAAAATTCATATGGTGCCATTAGAATCGGGGAAAGTAACGCTTCGTTCTGCCATTTTCTTTGATTATGAAACGGGAAAATGTCAATTTGGACAGCAGGGAATTGATGATTACTTATCGGGGATCCATGGGCGGTTGATGATGTCCCTGAAAAGTGTTTTAAGTTCTTCCTTAATGAAAGAAGATACCCTTATCGATAATAAATGGGTTCCTTTCACCGATATTTTGGGATGTTTGATCAGATATATTAAGCAAAAAGCGGAAAGTGAGCTTGGGTTTGAATTGACGAATGTGGTGATGGGCCGACCCGTGCATTTTCACGATGATGATCCAAAACGTGATCAATTTGCACAAGATACTTTAGAAAAAGTTGCAAAGCAGCAAGGGTTTAAAACCGTATTATTTCAATATGAGCCCATTGCTGCAGCCTTGGCGTATGAAGAATCGTTAACCCAAGAACAACTTGCATTGATTGTCGATTTGGGCGGAGGCACTTCAGATTTTACGGTTATTCGGTTAGGAAACCGGAAAGATAATCGTGATAGCGATAAAGATCGTCGCGAAGACGTGTTAGCCAACGATGGGATCCATATTGGAGGAACCGATTTCGACACCGAATTTAATTTAGAACGAGTGATGCCAGAGTTTGGT
>Ga0207154_1040_pt1 | contig 16266 bp, 14 predicted proteins | sample Alteio_BWMinHeat_28_FD_153576 | JGI IMG/M metagenome (GOLD analysis project Ga0207154, IMG submission 153576) | Enriched cells from forest soil in Barre Woods Harvard Forest LTER site, Petersham, Massachusetts, United States -... | ecosystem: Environmental > Terrestrial > Soil > Temperate forest >... | reverse complement strand
CCCTTCTAAACACTACCACATGACGAGTAACAAATCTTCACCTAGGCGATGGATTCCACACTGTACCCTTTCAAATAACGCACAAAATCCTGCAATTTTTGAATGCCGGTGGCTTCGGCTTGATGACACCATTCTTGTAAGGCATCAAGTAATTCTTTTTGACTGGCCGCGGTTTTGTCCCAAATAGCTTGGAAGCGTTTTCGGAAATGATAGACTTCTTGGATTTTATTATTCTTTTCTAAAAATTGTTCTAGACGCTTGCGACCCGATTCGTCGACCAAAGCATCATCTCGAACCAAGACCGATTTAATGCGTGACCAAATTCCGCGTTCAAAGGGGGCCACTTTTTCTTTTTCCTGATTGAATAATGGAAGAATGACATTTTTGGTGTAGGTGGTCATCACTTGGAAACGGCTGGCAATAATGGCGCGAAGGGTTTCAGCATCGATAACGCTTTTGGTTGGAATAATTTTGGGAGTGGGAGCAACACGTTTAACTTTTGCTAACCCCAATAGAGAAAGAAGGCGAATGTAGATCCAACCCATATCCAATTCCCACCATTTTAATGAAAATTTTGCCGAGGTTGGGTAGGTATGGTGGTTATTGTGCAGCTCTTCGCCACTGAGCAAAACGCCCCAGGGAACAATATTGGTGGCTGCATCGGGACATTCAAAATTACGATATCCCCAGTAATGGCCAATGCCGTTAATGACGCCTGCGGCAAAGAAAGGAATCCACGCCATTTGGATAGCCCATATGGTAAGTCCAGGAACACCAAATAGTATTAAATTGATAATCAAGGTGATATAAATCCCTTTAGAGGAATATTTGTCATAGACATTATGTTCTAACCAATCGTCTGGGGTGCCCTGACCGTAACGTTCGAGGGTTTCTTGGTTTAGACCTTCTTTTTTATAAAGTTCGGCGCCTTCGAAGAGTACAGTCTTTAAGCCAAGAACTTGAGGGCTGTGAGGATCGTCTAAGGTTTCGCATTTGGCGTGATGTTTTCGATGAATGGCGGCCCAATCTTTGGTGACCATGCCAGTGGTTAGCCAGAGCCAGGCACGAAAGAAATGGCTAACGATAGGATGTAAATCGAGGCCGCGATGAGCTTGGTGGCGGTGTAGGTAGATAGTCACGCTGGCAACGGTAATATGGGTGAGTATCAGGGTAACAACGATATATCCCCACCAAGGTAGATCCAAAATCCCGTAAAACATGTTCATTAGAAGCTCCTAAAAGTTGGTCTCAGAGACTATATAGTAGAAATGGTAGTCTTAAAACTCAGTTTGACTGATTTAGTTTAACTGATCTTGCCAATTTTCAGAAATAATTTTTAATTGTTAGTTAGCTGATACTCTTAAACTAGAGTGAGGCTTGATGTTACACCGGTTTAACCCTAGACTATACAAGAAATAGGGGTCATAGAAACTTCTTTTCATACGTTTATTTATAGAGAATGGAGTGTTTAACCGTGTCAAGATTCGAATCCAAAACCAATACTGGGTTTAAAAAACGTGCGCTTCGCCCTTGGAAGCCAGCGGTTTTAGATAATGCAGCCATGCAAGACGTTGAGCTTGAGGTTCAGGCTAACGTTAATAATGAGTTTATGCAAAAACAATTGGAAAGCAGTTTAGAAATAAAATCGAATCAACACGCAGAATTGCAAGCTCGATTGTCCGAGTTTCAAGATAAACGATTCACCGTAGGGGGGTTTTTTCAGCCCACAAATATTTTATTTTTTAATGGGGCAGAATCTCAAAATGCTTCCCAGATCCTTAAAGAATTAAAAGAAAAAGAATTGGAAATTCTAGAGATCAATCACCAGCTAAAACTCACCCAAGCATTGGAGCAAGTTCAACATATTGAGGGTCAATTACGTTCGGAAGAGATTGCGCGACAATCTGCGGAAGAAAAAGCCCTTTCTGCGTTGCGTCAAGCTCATCAGGCCACAGAACAAATCCAATTGGTTAAAGAACAAGCCTATCTTGCCGAGCAGTTAAAACATAAGCTGCAAAATACGATTGCTGAACTTGAAGGACAGTTGCGAGCCCTTAATGAAAAAAATCAAAAACAGGTTCAGACGCTGGCTCATGAATTGGATCGCGCGCAGGAATTAACCCGAATCGAAACAGAATTGCGTCAATTTATTGAAGAAGATCTGCGTAAAACAAAAACACAATTAGAGGCCATCCAACGCGAACTGAATGAAAAAACGAATAATGTAAGACAGTTGGGGGCGATTGAAGTTGAACTGAGGGACAAGAATCAGGCTATCCATCATTTGCAAGCGTTATTAGAGCAATCCAAAAATGAAATTGCGGTGGCTAAGGATAGAGCGCTTAAGCAAAGCCAAAAATTTACTGAAATGGCAGAAGCCATGCATCGTTTAGAACAATCCCAAGCCGAATTGCAGCAAGAACATAACTTAGCCGTAGCCCATCAACAACAATTGGAAGAAACACTTAGGGAAGAGAGAGCGGCATGGAACGTACAAGAAGCAGCACATCAGCAACAAATGCAAAAAATAAATTTTGTGATTTCCAGTGAGCGGGATTTGCGAAATTTATATGCTGAAAAATTGAAGGCGGCCGTTGCGAAGATCGCCACTCTTGAAATGAAAATTCAAGCAGAAACCGAGGCAAGAAAAGCGGCGGAAAATTTGGCTAAAGTCAGAATGGAACAGGCAGGCCAAGCTGTTATGCAAATCTTCAATGTGGCCAATGCCCATTAGTAAGCAATGACATCAAAGATTAAACTAATTCCAAAGATTATTCATTTTGCTTGGAATTTAAAACTTCGCATTAATTATCTTTTAGGTGGAAAAATCGTTGGAGCAAGAGCCTTGGTTGTTAAGGACAATCAAGTTTTGTTGATTCGGCACACCTATACTTCAGGTTGGTATACCATTGGGGGTTTAGTTGATAAAAAAGAAACTCCCAAAAATGCGCTTATTCGCGAGATAGAAGAAGAAGCAGGAATTAAAGCGGATGATCCTAAATTATTAGGCGTGTACTACAGCAATTACCATAAGCGTGATGATTATATATTATTTTATTTGGTGGAGTCTTTTGCGGTTGTACACAACCGAACTTCGCCTGAGATTGAAGAAGTAAAGTGGTTTAATTTTGATAAACTTCCTCCTGATATTTCGCCAGGGACTAAGCGTCGGATCGATGAGTATTTAGGGTTGATTCCGGTTTCGGAGGTTTGGTAAAGCATTCTCTTTCAAGTTTCAAAAGGATTTATCACTTCTAATCCAGGAATGACGAAATCCTTTATGTTGAGAGTGACCATTTTTAAGTTATGAGCCAGTGCAGTTGCGGCTAAAAGGCCATCGATAGCAGGAAGTGGTTGTGAAAGCGAAGCGGATAAATACCCCCAACGATCTGCCACAGCTTGATCAATTACGAGTACTCGTGGGCCAAACCACTCATCCAAGGTATGTTCCAGCCAAATAATTAAATCATTTTTGCGTTTTCCATGTTCTAATTTTTCTATTCCTTTTCTAATTTCACCAAACGTCAATACACTGACAAAAAGATTTTCTGAAGGAATAACTTTCAACCATTGTAGTACTGCAGTCAGCCAATATTCTTCAAAGTCCTTTCAATTCGGCGATCCGGGATAATCCACATTAAGGCAACAACTAAATATAAGATTTGTGAGATCCATTGTTGATAGAAAGCGATGGGAATGGCGCTTAAATATAAGATTAAAGATAAATTGCCTTTGTAATCTTTGCCGATGGCTTTGGCCAATAAAGAATCTTTTCCTTCTTTGGCAATGATAGTACGTTGAAGTATTGAATACGCATTGCCAGCCATTAATAAAATAACACCATATAAAGCCGTGGGCGCGGCCGCAAAATGATTTTCCCCCATCCAACCCGTGACGAAAGGAATAAGGGATAACCAAAACAGGAGATGCATGTTGCCCCAAAGTATTCCAGCACTGACTTGTTTTACAAGATGCAACATATGGTGATGATTATTCCAATAAATTCCCAGATACATAAAACTTAAAACGTAACTTAAGAAAATGGGTAAGATGGGCTCTAACGCGGAAAGTTCGGTTCCATGAGGAACTTTCATTTCTAATACCATAATGGTAATAAGAATGGCTAATACGCCGTCGCTGAAGGCTTCAAGACGGGTTTTACCCATTACAATTTTTGCGGTTTTGCTTGTGGTTGTCATAGAGTTATGCCGTCGGATAAAGTTTATGGTATTTTTGCCAAAGTTCTGTGGGAGATTCACAATATTCGGGATCTTTAGGAATGCAGGCGACAGGACACACCAATTGACATTGAGGTGTTTCAAAGTGGCCGACGCATTCAGTGCATTTGAAAGGATCAATTACATAATAATCAACTCCTGGAGAAATGGCTTGATTGGGACAGGCAGGTTCGCACACATCACAATTAATGCATTCGTCGGTAATCATCAGTGCCATTGTGTATTCTCCTTTGTCGTCATTTAATTTTAAAGCTTGGAATACGCCTAGGAATTATGCCTTAGAGCTATACGTTGGAAGGGCTCTCTTGTTTTAACAGTTCAGCGACTTTGGGGTGCACAAAGGAACTTACCTCGCCGCCCATGGTCGCAATTTCGCGCACCAGGGTAGAAGAAATAAAGGAAAATTGTTCAGAGGGCGTAAGAAAAATGGTTTCAATGTCAGGCTCAAGACGTCGATTCATATTGGCTAATTGAAATTCATATTCAAAATCCGAAACGACGCGCAATCCCCGAATAACGGCACGAGCGCCTTGTTGTTTGGTAAATTCAACCAATAAATTATCAAACCCTTTGACGTGTACATTTTTGATATGTCCCAAAACAATTTTACACATATCAACCCGTTGCTCTAAGGTGAAGAACGGGTTTTTACGTTTGTTTTCTGCAATGGCAACGATGACGGTAGTAAACATCTTAGCGGCACGATCGATTAAATCGCGATGACCATTCGTAATAGGATCGAAGGTTCCAGGAAACACCACGGTATGATTCATGCCTTTTCTCCTTCAGAGGTTAATTCAATTAAAGTGAATGATAAGCAGGACTTAATTCGTGGATAGCCTCAATCAAAAACCCAACCTTGTCGGGATGAACATCGGGAGGTATGCCATGTCCTAAATTAAAAATGTGTCCTGATCCCTTGCCATAGGCCCTTAAAACATTCGCGACTTCGGATCGGATGGTAGGTTGATTTGCATACAAGGTAGCAGGATCTAAATTGCCTTGCAAGGCGACACGGTGTCCGACCCGTTGACGAGCGTGTTGAAGATCAGCAAGCCAATCCAAGCCAATGGCATCGCATCCTGTTTCTGCCATTTCATCAAGATGGAGACCGCCATTTTTTGTAAACAATATAATTGGGATTTTTTTGTGGGGTTGTTTTAGGAGTAAGGCTTGAATGATTTTTTGCATGTAATTTAAAGAATAGCTGAAGTAATGAGTTTGGGATAATAAGCCACCCCAGGTGTCGAATATCATCAAGGCATCAACGCCTGCGGCTATTTGAGCATTTAAATAATCGATGGTGGCTTGGGTTAAATGAGATAGTAATTGGTGGAGCAGAGCAGGTTCACAATACAATAGACGTTTTATTTCGTTAAATTGTTTAGAGCCCTTTCCTTCCACCATATAAGTGGCAAGCGTCCAGGGACTGCCGGCAAACCCAATTAAGGGTAGACGTGTGGATAATTCGTGTTTTGTCATACGAATCGTATCCATGACATAGCGTAATTCTGTTTCAGGATCAATTTTTGGGAGTTGTTCAATGTCTTTGGCAGTTCGTAGAGGACGTCGGAATTGAGGGCCCTCATTTTCTACAAAGTGCAGTCCTAAACCCAAGGCATCGGGAATGGTTAATATATCTGAAAATACAATGGCGGCATCCAGTGGAAAACGTTGAACAGGTTGCAGTGTAACGCGCGTGGCAAGTTCAGGAGTTTTACAAAGCGTTAAAAAATCTTTAACCTTGTTTCTGAGTTCGCGGTATTCAGGTAGATAGCGTCCTGCTTGACGCATGATCCAAATTGGGGTTCGATCAAGTTTTTGATGAGCAAGCGCTTTTAGGAAGCGATCATTGGTTTTGAAGGAGCCATCATTCGCTTTTAAGGTGAGATCATTTAGGGTGTGATCATTTTCGAGCATTAATGGCTTCCTGTACCGAAGCGATCTTACGAACCCAGGGTTTTTCTTTTTGAATTTCAGCGGGTAATTCAGCAATCGCCTGTTGAGCTTCTTCGCGGGTGGTGTATTCACCGTAGATTAACATATACCAGGGTTTTCCTTTAAATTCACCACGGCAACATTTTACTTTATCTTTGATATGAGTACGTTCAACAAAAGGGGTTAATTTCTTTTTGTTGTGCATGGCTAGAATTTGAATAGTGTAATGATTAGGTTGCGCTTTCAGAATTGATTTTTCAAACGCGGATAAATTTTTATCAAGGACTTTTGTAGAGCAAGCTTTTGCGCTGGATTTAGATGATTTTCTGGGGGGGTTGACTGAAGCTGGAATGGTGGAGGTGATGTTTTCGGTATTGACTGTTTCTGTTCCGACCGTTAATTCCTTTGTGTCTGTTACTTCTGTTTTTGGTTGTGAATTTTCTAATGAGACTGAAGAGGGGGTTGCTACTTGTGTTGGTTCTGCCTTTTCAGGTAAAGGAGAGAGTGGTTCGATTGAGGGTTTGGATTGTGAATTATTTGTTGTAGTGGTTTGTGTTTGTGAGAGAGCTGGGGATTGGGTTTGTGGTGCTTGATGAGTTTGATTTGAATTTGATTGGGATTGTAGTGGGGTTAATGCGGGAGAGGCAGGGAGTGGTTGGCCCGTTGATTTAGGTAAATCTATTCTAGTGCTCCCAGTTTTAGAGGCGACAACTATTTTAGCTGTATTGCTTTCAACTGGCCAAATCTTAGAGGCAAGATAATCAAACCCTCTTGAGCAGAACAGCATTACCAGCAAGGTTATGAAAATAAAGGATAATATGACTGCAAGGTGGCTTAATGTAATGCGGTTGGCGTCTTTACAGCGGAGTGGCTCACGTTCAGGAATTTCGTCGATCATGTTGGTTTTTCCATTTTGCCTTGAAGGAATTGGACACATTATACCGAGGAATAATGGTTGATGTCACATCGTCATACTTGCCATGGCCTCACGGGTCCTGTCACGGGCGAGGGGCCCTCCCACCGGGCTAACAGCCCGGTGGGAGGGCCCCTCGCCCGTGACACCCGTTCGGCAACCGAGTTTGTTACGCCGTCATCGACCATTACCTATTGATTATCTATCCGATGTTTTTTTAAACGATACTCTTAAGAGCTTTTTGTTCAAATAAACTCTGTATCTTACGATTGGGATGATCGAAGAAAACACAAGTGTTAAATAGTAACTTCCGTTTCTCAGTCACGTAACAACCCATTGAAAAATAAGGATATTTATTTAGGTTTCCATTTTTCAATCACGTAAATTATATCCATGAAGGTGTATACTCAGCATTTTTAGGTGCCTTGCTCTCGGGACTCTTAATTTTAATGAAACCTTCATCAATAGCTTCTTTTATTAACCGAGAAATCATAGCACGCTGCTTTTCACTCATTTTAAATCGTTCACGCAAACTCTTATTAGTCATTGTGCCACTTGAAAGATGCTTAATTACTGCATGTTGATAGCACGCCTGAATCCTCTCCGTACGGGACATTTTCGAAAAATCGCGCGGAAAATATAATATGACTTTAAAATAATTTTCCCCTTTGTCAAAGCCCAATGGGGGTAAACCAAATAATTCAATTGCTTGGATAGTTTTTGTGAATCCTGAGCCGCGTTCCTCACATAGATTATATCGACGAAAGGCTGCTGCTAATAATTCGTTGCGTGATTCGGGAGGTGTTCCAATTAGACGAAAAATTGACTTGGATGGCAAAAGAGAGCCCGGGTTTGTAAATTCTATTCTATCATCATACATTTCGATCATGGGGTTCATACCACTAACAGTAAAGTCTTGATGAATAAGCATATTGGCAGCTAATTCACGTAATGCAATCTCAGGATAAACAGGTACCTTACGTCGAAATGCTTTTTCAATGATTTCACTTTGTGGTAAAGAAAAACTTAAAAATTGAATGATTTTATTGAACCCGATAGCATAACCATTCTCAAATGAAAATTCCTGTTCAGTGACAACCTTATTGAATCCTTTATAACGTATAATTCGAACTACTTTGCGAGTTAAATCTTCAAATTTATTCAAATCACGCGCGGCTGCAATAGCACCGAAATTTGTAATGGAGTATCCATTACCAGTGCTTTTGTTAACTATTTTTTCAGACACCATCCATTCTAAAATTTCTTGAGTATTAGATGGAACTGGTCGATTAAGAAGCTCGTGCACAGCATAATGGTCTAGTGCTGCTAGGACCTCAGTTTCGGTGACACTTTGAGAAGCATTTAATTCTTCCCATCGTAACTTGCGGCTGTTTAACATCAAGCTTGCAAGTTCGTTGCGAGAAGCCCTTCTGGTTGATCCACCAGAGCGGATATAACTATCTTCAACAGACCCTTTCTTAAGATGAACAGGCTTTGTGGTTGATTCATGGATAAAAATGAAAAGTAAATCATGGTCCTCATAGTTTAATATACTGTGTTCAATTTTGACTTCAGGAGTCAAGGAACCTCTAGCTCTGTTGGATAAAGTTGAAATTATTTGGCTGCTATTTATAGCGCTGATGCCTATTGGCTTTTTTGTTTTGTCGTTAACACCAAAAACTAAATAACCCCCATCGGGATGATTCGAAAATGCGCATAAGTGTTGACTTAATTTTTCATGATTTGGAGAAAGTGATTCCTTCCAGTCAAGTTCATTTGATTCATTAAATAAAGTGTGCAAACTTTGTTTAAGTAGCGCCAATGCTCTAATTTCCCAACTTTTCATTCTTGTGTTTCCTTTGCCATGTTAAGATATTTTTAATATTATCATAAAAAGTTAAATAAAATAAATTCTTTTCGATGGAAGTAATAAACATTTTCGTGTGGTGACTGATGAACCTTGTATTATATTTGAGTTTGATTTTCTTTCAGAGTAGCTAGGCACTTGTCTCGGCCTGGCACTCTATGTTCAGAATGAATTAAAGCACGAATTATTAAAATGAAGTTATTTTAGAAAATTGCACATATAAAAGAATATCTTGAAAAAATTTCATCTATGTCTTTAGTCTCGTGTACACTTTCTTTGGAATGACGGGGCAGAAAGGTAATGGTGTAGAAATAACTTGGGAGGATAATCAACAGGTTGTGGGCGTTGACGATGGTACGTGATATAGGGCCGGAGGGGTGGCACGGGCGAGGGGGCCCTCCTACCGGGCTGTTAGCCCGGTGGGGGAAACGCCCGTGACAGGACCCCGCAGGCCATCGATAGTGCGATAACGACAAAGTGCTCTCTATCTTATTTTTTGACTCTTATGACTAAAAAGTGGCAAGGCCCTGCAGACCAATGATTATCATTTGAGTTTTGAATGCTATAATAGATTAACAACTTCTATTATTAGGTGGTTTAATGAATTTAGAAGAATTTATATATGGTTCAATTAAGGAAATCTGTAATTCTATTAAGAAACTTGATAAAGAAATTCCAGGGGTAATTCCACCTGAGGTGTATGGACAAGCTATTCCTCAGCATAAACATATTCAAAACAAACTAATTGAGTATATTGAATTTGATGTAGCTTTAACAACGGATAAACGAGAAGGGAAGGATGCTCTTGAAATTAAAGTTGCTGGATGGGGTTTTGGAAAAAGTTCGGGTGACAGTTTAGGTGAAAGTAGTTTAAGTAGAATTAAATTTAATATTCCTTTTCGTTTCGCATCAATTATCGATAAAAATCCCAAACGTTAGCAAACAGATAAAATTGATATGGTATCGCCGATCCACTGCTCATAACAAGTAGGCCCAAAAAAAACGAGTTTGCATGCAAATTTTATTATTGAATTTAAAAAGCCCTCGGACCATGCGCATCCGCGGCTGCGGCCATATAAGCGGGGGTGGCTAAAGTATCTAGATGGAAACTGCCACCATGTCTATAATCGATTCCTCTTCGTATAAATTCTCGATATCGGGCAGCCTTTGTGTCAAATGCAGCACGTGCAGCGAGCGCATCTGCTGAATTGCTGCTTGCGATTTTTAAAAGACAGGAAGCAAGAGTTCCTAATCGACCATAGAGATAACCAAAGGCTGCCGTTATCAAAGGCTCAGTTTCGGGTGAATTGTTTGCTCTTTGATAGGCATTTAGTTCTGCCAACTCTTTTTCTCCTGTAGCTAATGCTTGGGTACAGCCTGTTAGATCGAGATCTCGAAGATCGGGGTGTTCGATAATTTGTTTAAAGAGTGGAGAGTCTACGGCTTGTTCAAATGGTTTTTGGGCGACTCGTCCCCGTTGTCCTTGATTAGACACAGACTTCTTACGTTCTTTGAAGCAGGCAATTATCTTACGTGTCATATCGAGTATGGCAAGATTTATTTCTTGACCTTCACGAATACTTTTTACATCAAGATCAGGCAATAAATTATTTGCATGAAAAATAGTGTCTCTAAATTTCTTTGCAAGTTGCGCAGGAAATCCGCCAGCGCCCTGAAGATTTTTAGTATGTTCCATTACCCGCGCTAAAGTTCCTAATAGAGCATATCGAAGAATTCGGATATCTTCGATAGAGGTTTTTCTATCTCCGGAATCGGGTAATTTTAAAACCTCTAGGATGGCTTCTAGAGAAGCAAACTCTTGTGTTTCACTCTGCAATGAGGGAAGTAGATCAAAAGGGGAATTGGACGCTGGGCGAATTTTTCTGCTCCGTTCGACCCCAGAAGAAAAAAATGGTAAGAATTGAGCAAACGTGTTGGGGATCCCAACGCCTGCAGGGGGTGTTTTGGGGGGTGACCCACTTCGTGATGAGGCGGTTGCTGCGGCTCCCGGGCCTGCCAATGGCTTTTGACTTAAGGCAGAATCCTCACGTGTTTTTCTCTCAGTCTCTGCTTTTTTGTCGGCTCGCGCTTTCTTTTCAGCCATCCATGCTGCTCTTTGACGTGCTCGATCATCGGCAAGTTTTTGGTTTCGATCTGCATCAACTTTTTCTTGTGCCTCTCTTCTTGATTTTTGCTCTGTAGACTCTTCAGGAAATTCAGGCTCTCGGGTCGCATCAATCGTTTCTTCTCTTTTTTGTTGAGCGACTTGATACTCTCTAATTAATGCATGCAATTTAATTTTTAACTCCAATAAGTCTCGATTGCGAGCTAAATAAGCTTGTTTTGAGGGTTCGACCTCCAATAAAAGATTATCTAAGGGTTGTTTTAGATCCAAGGCTTTTTTTCTATCCCCTGCTTCATAGGCTTTTAAAATATTAAGATGTTGTGCATTATAATAATCATCAAAGACAGCTCGTTTTTCTAGATACGATTTAGGATTTAGAATGGGTTTCAGCAAAGTTTTGAATTTTTCTTGTTGGGCTGCGTGATCCTTTAACTTGGTTTTCTTCCTCCGTTCTTGGCTTTGGGTCTCGGGCTTAATTTCGTTGATATAACCAAGAAGATCATCTAATGCTTTTTGGACCTCTTGTTTCTTGGTTTCAATACTGTCAAATACCATTTCCATATAATAACTTTGAAATGCTTCGTTAAAGCGTTCAGGAAAATCAATGATTTGTTTCTCAAAGGCTTCATATTCATATTGTTTTCTTTCAGAACAATGCTCCCACAGAAGTTTTTGCAGCGGTAGTCTTTGTTTAGGATCAAAAAAATGATCTGCGAGGGGTATTGGCTGAGGAAGCCAGACTCTCATTAGGGCTTTAAAATCGTCTTTAGACATTCTTATGGTTTTTCTAATTCTTTTTATGTCACCAGGGAGAATGGAAGAGTCAAATTTTGCTGTCTCAATTAAGATACTATCCCTATCACCGACTGTAAATCCAAGTTCCCAAATTACTGTAGCCATGATGGTTGCTTTGCATAGAGCATTGCAATAGTCTAAATTAGTTTTCCCTAAATGTTCGCTACTTAATAGATATCCCACCGCCAACAAAAACTCGGCCATCGCTTGGCTATTTTCTAAGGCATAGTACATGGCATTTTTGTGTTTGTGACAAAGTAGAGTAATATCGGCCGTGCATTGATAGCCAGTTCGGTCTTCTCTAATTTGATAGATTAAGGAATCAAGTACCTGCTTATGTTCATTTGTTTTGCCCATTGCGGCAAGCATGAGTGCCGTTTTACCATCGGAGCGTTGTTGATTCGGATCTGCGCCAAACGATAGCAATAACGCGGCTTCGTCATGTTCTCCTGCAGCAGAAGCTATCATTAAGGCTGTAGTTCTCATTGGCAATAAAGATTTTTGGGTTGAGAGGATGTGCTTGGTTTTTCCAAATCTATCTAGACTAGTTTCACGGGTTGTGCCCGCATTAATTGCTTTGGGGTTATGTTTGCATAAGATTTGAATTACTTCTAAAGCCTGTTTCTTTTTTGCTATTTCTGCTGGGGGTATTTCTAATTCTGCTGGGGGTATTTCTAAAGAGTGGAGGACCGCTAAAATAATAAAATTAAATCCATCATGAGCTTCTCTTTCGGGTGAAAAATCGTCGAGTGTAGTGATAATACTGGAAGCTTGTTCGGGTAAATGAGAGATAACACTCGCTAATAAAATAAACACTTTACAGTCTGAAGTTATTTCAGCATGATTTAAAACACGTCTCCACAATTGCTCAACCACGAACATGTGTTGATGATACATCGCCATCAGTAGTCCGTGTAGAATTGATTTAAATGAAAGCTCACACTTGAGTAATCTTTGAACTAGCAAGCCATTTCCTCGTTTTGCAGCTTCCCCCAAGGCTGTACGTTTATTTGCTTCAAACCCCGGTGCTTCAAAGTTTGGATCAGCACCCTGCGCAATTAGAATTTCGACTATTTCTAATATGGCTTTTGGTCCTAAAGGTCCACGAGGGTCATCTAGATTTCGTTTTTCATTCGGATCCAACGAACACGCATGCATCAGAGCTGTCATGCCTTGATCATCAAAGAGATCTAAATAAGGAGCGTGATTTGGTTTGGCACATAAGATCCCATCCCCATGCTTTTCCGTGGTTTTATGTTCCCCGAAATGTTCAAACGCATCTCCAATAGCTTCCATATCTTGTTGCAATGCTTGAGCTGTGGTAAGTAAACGAACGCTGTCCACACTCCCGGAATTAGCCGCGCACATTAAGGGGGTCATGCCATCGCTATTTCTAATAGTCAAATCACAACGCTTGGGTAAAGTTAATAATTTTAAGGTTTGTGTATGGCCTCTTGTTGCCGCCCCATGAAGGGCTGTATCAAGTGAATGATTAGGGTCAAGTTGAGGATCTAATTGTTCTTCAAATTGGGCGTCGATACTTATCCCTCTTCTTAAGGGTTTTCCTAAAAAGTAAAGTCCTTGCTCTCTTAAAAAGCTCGGGGTTATAATTATACCGCTCATATTTAAAAGCATTTCGACTAATCGGGCATGACCATCATTTGCTGCTAAAATAAATACCTTATTGATCAAGGGAATCGCAAAAGCTTCCAATGTTAAATGATGGTTCATTTGGACTTTCATTCGTGCAAAACATCGGGCAGAAGTGTGCATTAAAACCCTTAACATATCCTCATAACCGAATAATGCAGTGAGTGAGCAAAGATCTTGTAAATTTTCCTCGGTTAGGGTGTGTGGGAAACGTAAAATTTCTTCAAAGATTTTACCTTGCCGTGCCCAGATGGCAATACTCAGTGACATCATAAGAAAATCACTGCCCAAGGGATCATTTGAATGTTTGGAGGTTCGCCCTGCTTCTGAAATGAATTTTGCACCAAAGTTGGACTTTAGAATGGCTTGAATAGCATGATGATTTCCCATCACAATTTCGATAAAAAACGGACTGGTTTTGGACAGTTTTTTAAATCGTTCATCAAGCGTTTGAATCCTTGGATTAAATATTGGAATTGGTTTGTAAGCTTTTTTGAGTTGTTGTTTTATCAGGTAGTAAATATCGTATGCAAAATCATCCCCGATGACGATTGCCGCGGCAGGGGCGAGCATCACTTGTTCAACAAGGCTTAATTTCGGCATTAGGACATCGAGACAATAATATTGGATCCTCATGTATTCTCGAGGGCCCGAGGCTGGAAGGTAATGTTTATAGAGTTTATTTTTAATCATAAGATAGCAATAGGCGGCTATCAAATAGATGATAAAACCAAGAATAATACCATTGATCATCAATCTCACTCCATCTTATATTACGAATAACTTATATTGATTTATCACAGAATTGGTTAAATCCTTTGATAATGTCTCTGTGTTCTTACGCCCGAGCAAACGGGTTGAAATTAGTATGGGTATCGTAGGTGTCAAGTTGCTCGTAGTGTTTCAGTAATTTTACAATTAAATTTAATAAAGGCATGGCGATAAGCGCATACAAAACTTTGAAGGAATAATAAAAAGCGGCCAATTTTAATAGTTGAATATTTGGCATGGTGCCGAAAAAGGCAAGCGGAATAAAAAGGGAGGTTTCAATGCCTTCACCAATCCAACTGCCGCACAAAGCGCGCGCCCAAAAAAGGCGACCTTGCATGCAAATTTTAAGTTTTGCGACGATATAGGCATTTACAAATTCGCCGACAAAATAAGTGAAGACAGAAATAGCCATTAAGCGACTTGAAGTGCCTAAGATTTCGGCATAGGCCTCGGCGCGAGGCCAGGTATCGAGGGCGGGAAGTGCAATGGCTAAGCGGCACATCATGGCCATGAAAAGATTGCAGGCCATGCCCATCCAAATCACACGACGCGATTGAGCAAAGCCGTACACTTCGGTCAACAAATCGCCCAATAAATAGGTGATGGGGAAAAGTAAAAGACCTGCGGGTAAGATAATCGGGCCTAATAACAAAGGTTTTTCGCCGATAATGTTTGCGGTGAGTAATAAACCCACAAAGCACATAGCAATTTGACTGTAATATCGATAATTGAGTGTTGGGTGTTTTTTTATTGAAGCTGAGGGATTATGCATGGGCTTCATCCAGAGTTTGGTTTAACAGGGAGTGAGCAATTTTGTCGGCCTCAAGAAGTTTTTGTTCAACAATGCTTGAAAATTCTTCTAAGGAAGCCTCTAAGGGGACAGAAATAGGCTTATTGCAATAGAGTGCTCCTTTGCAAAAGGGTTTGGGAAGTTCAAATTTGTCCCAGGAATTAAACATCCATTTTCGAGTGACCGCGGTGCCTACTGGAACAATTTCGACACTTAATTTTTGTGCCATGTGCACAATGCCGGGTTTTACTTTGTGTCTGGGTCCTAAAGGGCCGTCGACAATAATGCCTATGGAATAGCCATCTTTTAATTTTCGAAACATTTCGGCTAACGCGGCGACATTGTTTCGGCGAGAAGATCCACGAATGGTTTCATAGCCCACTCTTCGTAACCAATCGCAGATAATGTCTCCATCTCGGGAGGGACTGACGAGGACGGCCATTTTGGTTTGGTGTTGATTAGAAAAGAATAAAGGCAAAAATAAATTTCCATGCCAAAAAGCGCCTAAGCATTGTTTGTCTTTATCGTAATCAGGATGAAATACAACCCGCATTCTAATCGTTGAATATAAAATGCGGGCCAAATAAAAGGCAAAAATGCTTAAAGTTTCGTAGATTTTACGGCGCATGAGCAACTAATTTTAGTTTTAAAAAGTTAAGGATGACCATTTCGTTTACTCCTTCCGACAGCTTTTCTTCGGGTTGGACCTGCTGCCGCAGATGCTCCTGCTGCAGGTGCAGGCCCACCTGCAGCCGCCGCTGCACTAAGGGCAGCCCCAGCAGGGGCTGATGCGGCTGCGGGTGCACTTTGTTGATCAGCTGCGCTAGTAGGGGGTGGTGGGGGTGTATGATCGGCATCCCCATTGCTAGCAGTGACGTCAGACGCTGCATCATCTGCGCCTGCGATTGGGTCTGCGCCTGCGGCAGCGGAGTCTGCCTCTGCACCTGCGGCTGGAGAGACTGCACCTGCAGGTGCAGCTTGCATTCGTGCTGGCGATGGAGCTCTTGCTTGTGTAGCGTGAGCCAGTGGTTGTGCCTGAGTTAGGGTTGGTGCTGCACCCGCGGGTGTTTGAGCCTGAGATAGTCCTTGTGTTCCTGGAGGTTGCTGCGCTTGAGGTTGTGCGGGTAGTTGAGCTGCTGAAGCATCGGCTCCGTTTTTTCCAAGGACAACTTCCGCTCT
>Ga0207154_1039_pt1 | contig 16350 bp, 17 predicted proteins | sample Alteio_BWMinHeat_28_FD_153576 | JGI IMG/M metagenome (GOLD analysis project Ga0207154, IMG submission 153576) | Enriched cells from forest soil in Barre Woods Harvard Forest LTER site, Petersham, Massachusetts, United States -... | ecosystem: Environmental > Terrestrial > Soil > Temperate forest >... | reverse complement strand
GTAAAAAGAGCCCATCTTCAAACACTATTCCGTTGCCAGCGATTCCCGAGAAGCCGTCTGCAGAACAATCTTTCCCACAAAGCGACGCGCCTTCGCGACGCAAACTACCTGCGGTACATATCGACGTGCAGGTTCATATTTCGCACGAAACTAGCCCGGAACAAATTGACCGAATTTTTTTTAGTATGGCAAAACATCTTGGAACATTCACCAGTTAAATATGGAATTTCCATCATTAACTAGTTTAGTGGCTACAGCGTCGGCGCTTCAAAAAGCTATTGACGATGAGGTGCGGCCACCTTCGTCGACTGGTGTATCCAGAGATGAGGCAGTAATTTATATATCCTTGGTGCGCGGAACACGGGGTTATTTAGAGCGAGTTGCTCATCAAGTTAACGGTTGCTATGCCAACGCTTGGTACGATGCCTGTGCTGTGATGATACGTCGTTTTTTGGAAACCTTAATTATTGAATGTTTCGAAGCGCACCATATTGAGAATAAGATCAAGGACGCAAACGGAGATTACTTTTTCTTGCGTGATTTAGTCGATAGAGTTTGCTTAGAGCAGACTTGGACGTTGGGCAGGAGCGTACGTAAAGCACTTCCAAAATTGAAGGATGTTGGTGACAAGTCAGCGCATAGTCGGCGATTCAATGCTCATCGTGAGGATGTTGATAAACTACTTGGTGATTTACGTGACACTATTCAGGAACTACTGGTCGTTGGCAAACTTAAATAGAAATTACTTCGAGAGCCTTAGTGCTATATCTTTATCGTTGCCTCATATTCACCTTTTGCGTTGTCCTCTGACGCCACGCTGTTTTGCACAATGGAGAAAAGCATGAATGATGAGGATACGAGAATCGAAATTGCAGTTGCTGGCTACACGAAGCTACAGGAAGTGCATTCCGAGTTCCTTTTAAAAATTGCAGCGAATGCGAAGGGCGCCATAAATGGTGGCTCGCTCTCAGCGATTGATGGAGAAATTACCGCGTCGGCACTTGGTGTCCATTTTGACGTAGTTCGCCGTCCAATCTTCGTAACCGATCACTTTGTCAATGTGGAATACGCCTTTGTCATGCGGCGCAATGGTGTTGAAACTGCAGTATGGCACCTCTACCTTGACGGCAATAGTTTCTTATATACCGATTCGGCCATGGCCAATTACTTTACCAAATGTGACGACACTGCTCTTTCAAACAAAATCGTCGCTGCACTCGCCAGTGCGTTGATTAAGGCGAAGGTCTTCGAGCCACGGGGATAATGTGCCTACGGGAGTCGGGGTCAAGTCTTGCAATGACACATGCCGCATCGCTCGGAATACCTCCCTCAGGAAAATATTGGGCATTGGAGTAGAGGTCTGGCGGACGCGCACGACGTGCGAAATGAATTGGAGTATGAGGGTAGTGATTAGGTAACGGAGGATCTGAATGAGCAAGTCATTCGGTGCGCGAAGTTGCTGGGGAATGTGCTGTGATGCCGCGCCTTGGAAAATACTCCAATCGGCGCAAAATGTTTTTTGCTTGAGGGCTGCGGCAACAAGATTTTTTGCGGGGCATGTAAAGAATTGCGAAGCAAAAGAAAAGGGGCCACATTTGCATGTGGCCCCTTAGAATCTTGGCTCCCCGACCTGGACTCGAACCAGGGACCTGCGGATTAACAGTCCGTCGCTCTACCAACTGAGCTATCAGGGAATTGAAAGAAGCAGAATTATAGTCTTGAGTCGGCTGAGTTGTCAAAGCTTTTTCTAAACTTTTCTGCTGCTCCCGAAGCAGTCGTTACAACTTCTCCGGGAGCCGAATATTACAGGACTTTTGCGATTGCGGCGACAACATTATCAATATTTTTTGTATTGAGTGCTGCCACGCAGATGCGGCCGGTGTCGACGGCGTAGATCGAGAACTCATCGCGCAGACGCTCGACCTGGGCTTTGGTCAGGCCGGAGTAGGAGAACATACCGCGTTGCTTGGTGACGAAATCGAAGTCGTGGCTCGGGGCTTGTTCTTTCAGTTTCTTGACCAGCAGATGGCGCATTTCGCGGATCCGTACGCGCATGCCGGCCAGTTCTTCTTCCCACAGTTTGCGCAGCTCTGGCGAGGACAGGGCGGTGGCGACTACCTGGCCGCCGTGGATCGGCGGGTTGGAGTAGTTGGTGCGCACCACGCGCTTCAATTGCGACAGCACGCGGCCGGCTTCTTCTTTGCTGGCGGCGACGATGCTCAGCGCGCCAACCCGTTCGCCGTACAGCGAGAACGATTTCGAGAAGGAGTTCGATACGAACAGCGGGCCGCCGGCTTCGGTGAAGCGGCGTACTACCTTGCCGTCGGCTTCGATGCCGTCGCCAAAACCTTGGTAGGCCATGTCGAGGAAAGGAATCAGGCCGCGCTGGGTCACGACTTCGATGACCTGGGTCCATTCGGTATCGCTCAGGTCGGCGCCGGTCGGGTTGTGGCAGCAGGCGTGCAGCACTACTACCGAGCCGCTGGCCATGGTCTTCAATGCATTCAGCATGCCGCTGAAATTGACGCCGCGTGTCGCCGGGTCGTAGTAAGGATAGTTGTTGACGGTGAAGCCGGCCGATTCAAACAGTGCGCGGTGGTTTTCCCAGCTTGGATCGCTGATCCAGACTTGCGCATCGCTGGCGGCGAAGCGCTTGAGGAAATCGGCGCCCAGTTTCAATGCGCCGGTGCCGCCGATGGCTTGCACGGTGATCGCACGTTTCTCTTGAACTACGGCGCTGTCGGCCCCAAATACCAGCTCTTGCACAGCCTTGTCGTAAGCGGCCAGGCCTTCGATCGGCAGGTAGGTGCGCGGCGCCAGTTTTTCAATCAGCAGCGCTTCAGCCTTTTGCACGCATTCCAGCAGCGGCACCTTGCCGTTGTCGTCGTAATAGACGCCGACGCCGAGGTTGGTCTTGCCTGGATTCTGATCTGCGTTGAAGCCTTCGGTAATGCCGAGGATGGGATCGCGTGGCGCCATTTCGATGGCGGTGAAGAGGGAGGCTGAAAGAGGTGCGTTCATCGTGATAACATAAAAAGTTGGCTGCAAAGCGGATTTTGCAGTCGGGTTGAATGCTGTGCCGGGTCACGAGATAAATCGCTAATCGGCGCGGATTTACTACCGCTTATTCTACCAAAGGTCGAGGCCCATGGCTGACATATCACAGGTTTCCAGTAGTGTTGACGAGTCTAAAATCGTCACTTTTCCTAATTCGCCATACAAATTATTCCAGCCGTTTCTGCCGGCCGGCGATCAGCCGAGCGCCATCGCCAAACTGGTGGAAGGGGTGGAAGACGGTCTGTTTTACCAGACTTTGCTGGGAGTTACCGGCTCTGGCAAGACCTATACGATGGCCAATGTGATCGCTCGCATGGGCCGGCCGGCGATCGTCTTTGCCCCCAATAAAACGCTGGCGGCCCAGCTGTACAGTGAGTTTCGCGAGTTTTTCCCGCAGAACGCGGTGGAATATTTCGTTAGTTACTACGATTATTACCAGCCGGAAGCCTATGTGCCGCAGCGTGACTTGTTCATTGAGAAAGATTCGTCGATCAATGAGCATATAGAACAGATGCGGCTGTCTTGCACCAAATCCCTGATGGAACGGCGCGATGTAGTGATTGTGGCAACGGTGTCGGCGATTTACGGTATCGGTAATCCCAACGAATACCACCAGATGATCCTGACCTTGCGCGCCAAGGACAAGGTCAGCCAGCGCGACCTGATCGCGCGCCTGATCCAGATGCAATACACCCGCAATGAAATCGATTTCGGCCGCGGCACTTTCCGCGTGCGCGGCGATACGGTCGATGTGTTTCCGGCCGAGCACGCCGAGCTGGCCTTGCGCATCGAAACTTTCGACGACGAAATCGACAGCCTGCAATTGTTCGATCCGCTGACTGGCCGTGTGCGGCAAAAGATCCCACGTTTCACCGTCTATCCCGGCTCGCACTATGTGACGCCACGTGCCACGGTGTTGCGCGCCATCGACACCATCAAGGAAGAGCTGCGTGATCGGCTTGAATTTTTCCGCAAGGAAAATAAATTGATCGAGGAGCAACGCATAGAGCAGCGTACTCGTTTCGACTTGGAAATGATGCAGGAAATCGGTTTCACCAAGGGCATCGAAAATTATTCGCGCCATTTAAGCGGCGCCTTGCCGGGTGAGCCGCCGCCGACGCTGGTCGATTATTTACCACAAGATGCGCTGATGTTCCTGGACGAATCGCATGTACTGATCGGACAGTTGAACGCCATGTACAACGGCGACCGCTCGCGCAAGACCAATCTGGTCGATTACGGTTTCCGGTTGCCGTCGGCGCTGGATAACCGGCCGCTGCGTTTCGATGAATTCGAAGGTAAGATGCGGCAGACGATTTTCGTCTCGGCGACGCCGGCCGACTACGAAAACCAGCATGCCGGCCAGGTGGTGGAGCAGGTGGTGCGGCCGACCGGGCTGATCGATCCTGCGATCGAAGTGCGGCCGGCCTTGAGCCAGGTCGATGACCTGATGAGCGAGGCTAACGCTCGCATCAAGAAAAACGAAAGGGTGCTGGTCACTACATTGACCAAACGGATGGCGGAGCAGCTCACCGAATTTCTCAGCGATAACGGCATCAAGGTGCGCTATCTGCACAGCGATATCGAAACCGTCGAGCGGGTCGAGATCATCCGCGATCTGCGCCTGGGTACCTTTGACGTGCTGGTAGGGATTAACCTGTTGCGCGAAGGCCTGGATATCCCCGAAGTGTCGCTGGTGGCTATCCTGGACGCCGACAAGGAAGGTTTCCTGCGTTCCGAGCGCAGCCTGATCCAGACCATAGGCCGCGCCGCGCGTAACCTGAACGGTACTGCGATCCTGTATGCGGACCGGATGACCGATTCCATGCGCCGCGCAATTGACGAAACCGAGCGCCGTCGCAACAAGCAGATTTCCTTCAATACCGCCAATGGCATCACGCCGGTCGGCATCAGCAAGCAGATCAAGGAATTGATCGACGGCGTCTATAGTCCGCAAGAAGCACGCGAAGAGTTGCATGCGGCGCAGGACCAGGCCAAGTACGAGGCGATGAGCGAGAAGCAGGTAAGCAAGGAAATCAAGCGCCTGGAAAAACTGATGATCGATCACGCCAAGAACCTGGAGTTCGAAAAAGCCGCACAAGTGCGCGACCAGCTGCATGTGTTGAAGACGCAGTTGTTCGGTGCGCCGGGGGCGGACAATATTGTTTTGTAGTTGCAGGCCGATTAACTGCCTGCGTGTTTTATCAATCTGGTTTGTGTTTTTTAATGGCTTATGACTGATTTTCTTCCTGCTTCAATCCGTGCTGCTTTAGATGGTGTGCATGCTTCCTGGCTGACTATTGTGGAGGATGGCTTGCGCGCCGTAGCGCAGGCTAATCCGGCCTATTTGCGGGATCTGGCCGCGGCCGATTACCTGCCAACCGACGGCCGTATGTTTGCCGCCTTCGCCCAGCCGCTGGATGCGGTGCGTTATGTACTGGTGGGCGAAGGACCCTATCCGCGTGCGGCGAGCGCCACCGGGGTCTGCTTCATGGATGGTGCAGTCGGTTCGCTGTGGTCGGAGAAGGGCTTGTCCAAACAAGTCAATCGCGCCACCTCGCTGCGTAATTTCATGAAGATGCTGCTGGTGGCCGATGGCCAGCTGGCGCTGGAGAACACCACCGGCGATGCGATGTCGGAAGTGGCGCAGCGGGCGCAACTGGAGAGCTCGCCGGCGATCCAGCTACTGGCCGATTTGCAGGCCAATATGGTGGGACAGGGTTTCTTGTTGTTAAACGCTTCGCTGGTGTTTCGTGCGGATGTGCCGCCGGTCAAGGATGCCAAAGCCTGGCAGCCCTTCATGCAAGCTGTGTTGCAAGGTCTGGCCGATGCTGCGGACAAGCGCGACGCGAGTTTGCCGACGCTGGTGTTGTGGGGGAAAATCGCCGAGCAGTTGAACGCCTATCCGGTGACAGCGCGCTTCCCGAAAGCGGTCGCCGAGCATCCCTACAATCTGAGTTTTATCGGCAACGCCGGCATGCAAGCTTTGTTCGGGCCGATGCAGTTGTTGCGGCGCGTAAATTAATCGCGGGGGAGTTTAGATCAAGCTCATTTGCCGTAAATCGATTTCCGCTTGAGTCAGCGGTTTTTCGACTGCAGGCGCGGCCGGACTGAGATCCAGTTCCGGCTCAGCGGCAGGCGCTACGGCTTTTGGGGCTGGCGTAGGCTTGGCACGTTTGCTGCCGCCCGGGCTCGCGCTGCTGCTTGCCAGCCAGCGTTTCAGCATATCGTTAAACAGCGTTAGCATCGCCTCCGGCAATTCCGGCGTGTAGGCTTGCCGGATCACGATGCCATCCCACATGGCGGTCAGCAGCAGCGCCGCCGCCTGTGCATCCAGCGCCGGGTCTATCTGGCCGCGTTCCTGGGCGGTGCGCAACATGTCTGCCAAACCGTCTACCCATTCAGTCTCAGCCGTCTTGATTACTGCGCCGACCCGCTTGTTGCGCAGGCCCTCGGCGTAGATTTCGGTCATCAAGCCGGCGTCGCTGATGGCGGCGTAGCGGCGGGCGAAGGCGCGGGTGATGGCCGACAAGGCTTGCGGCAGGTCGTCGGTGTCGTGAAATTCTGATAATAGTGTGCGTGCCTGGCGCCGTTCGTCCTCCGCCATGGCCGCAATAATCGCATCCTTGCTGGTGAAATAGCGGTACACCGCGCCTGGTCCCAAGCCCACTTCGGTGCAGATTTCTTGCATCGAGGTCTGGTGAAAACCGGTCTTGCGGAAACACTTTCCTGCGGATTTCAGGATGTCGACGCGCTTCTGGTCAGCTCTCTGCGTCGGTGATTGCGGTGTCTTGGATTTGCGAATGGCCATACTGAGTGCTGCTCAAAAGAGGACTGTGCGGGAGGGTCGGTATTATAGGTTTAAGCGCTGCTTCCTTGAATATATTTTTACATTTGCCACTATTTCTGTTGCTATAGCTCGTGGGCTAGGGGCAATTTTCTGTGACGAATCCAGTCCCCGGCCATACCCTTATTTGTTGTAATTGTTTAAATGGCAATCCGCCTGAAAGCCACGCCGGGCGCGGGATTCCAGGAATCTGGCAATACCTGACGGAATCACTCAAGTTTGGTATACTGGCGTCACACTTCGTAATCCAGCATAAAGGGATACACGGATGATAGGTTTGAGAGCGGAGATTACATGCGTCTGACGACTAAAGGCCGGTTTGCGGTAACTGCGATGATTGATCTGGCGTTACGCCAGGGAAATGGTCCGGTAACCTTGTCCGCCATCAGCGAGCGGCAAGAGATTTCCTTATCATATCTGGAACAATTGTTCGGTAAATTGCGTCGTCACCAGATCGTTGAATCCGTACGCGGGCCGGGCGGCGGTTACAACCTGGCGCGCAAGGCTGAAGACGTCACGGTGGCGGACATCATCATCGCGGTCGACGAACCGCTGGATGCGACCCAATGCGGCGGCAAGGAAAACTGCCATAGCCCGGATCACGCGGGCGGCAGCCGTTGCATGACGCATGATCTGTGGTCGACCTTGAACGCCAAGATGGTCGAATACCTGGATTCGGTGTCGCTGAAGGATTTGGTAGACCAACAACATGCGCAGCAGCAAGCGCAGCAGAAGAAGACCCTGGAACAAAATGTGGTGGTGATGCATAGATCCCACCTGGTTGCTTGATTGGAGCTCGAAAAAGTATGAACGCACCCTTGGAAAAAAGCCTGATAGACACATTGAAGGCGCCTCACTTCCCGATTTACATGGACTATTCGGCCACCACGCCTATCGATCCGCGTGTTGCCGACAAGATGATTCCCTATTTGCGCGAGCAGTTCGGCAATCCGGCTTCGCGTAGCCACATGTATGGCTGGTCCGCTGAAAAAGCGGTGGAAGATGCGCGCGAGCAGGTCGCCAAGCTGGTCAACGCCGATTCGCGCGAGATCATCTGGACTTCCGGCGCCACCGAAGGCAACAACCTGGCGATCAAGGGCGCAGCCAATTTCTACAAGACCAAGGGCAAGCACATCATCACCGTCAAGACCGAGCACAAAGCGGTGCTGGACGTGGTGCGCGAACTGGAGCGGCAGGGCTTCGAAGCGACTTATCTGCAACCGCAAGACAATGGCCTGATCACGCTGGAGCAACTGGAAGCTGCGATCCGTCCCGACACCATCCTGATCTCGGTGATGCTGGTCAACAATGAAATCGGCGTGATCCAGCCGATCCCGGAAATCGGCGAGCTGTGCCGTCAAAAGGGCATCATTTTCCATTGCGACGCGGCGCAAGCCACCGGCAAGGTCGAGATCGACCTGGAAAAATGGAAGGTCGACCTGATGACTTTCACTGCCCACAAGACTTATGGTCCGAAAGGCGTCGGCGCTTTGTACGTGCGGCGCAAACCGCGGGTCCGTCTGGAAGCCCAGATGCATGGCGGCGGTCATGAGCGCGGCCTGCGTTCGGGTACTTTACCGACCCACCAGATCGTCGGCATGGGTGCAGCTTTCGAAATCGCACGCGAAGAAATGGAAGCTGAAAACATCCGCATCAAGGCGTTGCGCGATCGTCTGGCAGCCGGCCTGCAAAGCATGGAAGAGGTGTATATCAACGGCGACATGGCGCACCGCGTGCCGCATAACCTCAACGTCAGCTTCAATTACGTTGAAGGCGAATCGCTGATCATGGCGATCAAGGATATCGCGGTATCGTCCGGTTCTGCCTGTACTTCGGCCAGCCTGGAGCCTTCTTATGTGTTGCGTGCGCTGGGCCGCAACGATGAGCTGGCGCATAGCTCGATCCGCTTCACCATCGGCCGTTTCACCACCGAAGAAGACATCGATTTCACGATCAGCCTGATCAAGACCAAAGTGGCCAAATTGCGTGAGCTGTCGCCGCTGTGGGATATGTACAAGGACGGGATCGACATCAGCACGATCCAGTGGGCGGCACACTAAGAATTCTTCTGCAATAGCAGGATCAAAATCAAGGAGTAGCAAAATGTCTTATTCAGCAAAAGTTTTGGACCACTACGAAAATCCACGTAACGTCGGCGCCTTTGAAAAGGGCGACGAAACCGTGGGTACCGGCATGGTTGGAGCGCCTGCATGCGGCGACGTGATGAAATTGCAGATCAAGGTCGGCGCTGACGGCGTGATTCAGGACGCCAAGTTCAAGACCTACGGCTGCGGTTCGGCGATTGCTTCGTCGTCGCTGGTGACCGAATGGGTCAAGGGCAAGACGCTGGATCAAGCGATGTCGATCAAGAACACCCAGATCGCCGAAGAACTGGCGCTGCCACCGGTCAAGATCCACTGCTCGATCCTGGCGGAAGATGCGATCAAGGCTGCGGTTGAGGATTACAAAGCCAAGCACGGCGAGCAAAAGCAGGCGGCTTAAAAGCTTATCTAGCGAAAAGAGATCGACGGCATATGGCAATCACACTTACAGAAAAAGCGGCTAAGCATATCAACCGCTATATCGAGCGGCGCGGCAAGGGCATCGGCCTGCGCTTCGGCGTGCGCACCACCGGTTGCTCGGGGCTGGCCTACAAGCTGGAATATGTGGACGAGAAGACTGACGAAGATGCAGTGTTCGAGTCGCACGGGATCCAGGTATTTGTCGATCCCAAGAGCCTGCCGTATATCGATGGCACCGAACTTGATTTCGCGCGTGAAGGCTTGAACGAAGGTTTTAAATTTTACAACCCGAACGTCAAGGATGAGTGCGGCTGCGGCGAGAGTTTCCGGATCTGACGCTGGATTTGAGACTCTCCGATTGACCTTGCATCACGTTGGACTAGATGGATGACCAAGCCTGTTGCACTCCAACAGGCTTTTGTTTTAAGAACTATGCAAAATCATTTCGAACTATTCCACCTGCCGCAACACTTCACGCTGGATACTGCGGCGCTCGAACGTGCCTATCACGAGGTGCAGAACCAGACGCACCCGGACCGTTTCGCCAATGCCAGCAGCGCTGAAAAGCGCGTCGCAATGCAATGGACCACGCGCGCCAATGAAGCCTACCAGACGCTCAAGAGCCCGTTCAAGCGCGCCGCCTATCTGTGCGAGCTGAATGGCGTCGAGCTGCAGGCCGAGTCGAATACGGCGATGCCGGCGGCGTTCCTGATGCAGCAGATGGAATGGCGCGAAACCCTGGACGACGCGCGCGCGGCGAAGAGCCTGCCGGCGCTGGAGCAGCTGGACGGTGAATTGCGCGCAGCGCGCAAGGCCGATCTGCAACGCATCGGCAGCTTGCTGGATGCGCAGGATTTCCAGCAGGCAGCGCAATACGTGCGGCAGCTGATGTTCCTGGACAAATTTGGGGAAGAGATCGGCAATGCGTTCGCCATTCTTGAGTCGTAAGATTAAAACACTTAACCGAGTACGAGCATGCCTGAAGTCTGGTTATTCCTGATTGCCGCAATGACGCTGACCCTGGCGCCAGGGCCGGACAATATCTATGTGCTGACGCGCGGCATAACGCAAGGCCGCAAAGCCGGCCTGGTCGCGGCGCTGGGTTTCAGTTCCGGCTTGATTTTCCATACCATGCTGGCGGTGCTGGGTTTTGCTGCGCTGATCAAGGCATCGCCGCTGGCGTATTCCTTGTTGCGCTACGCCGGCGCCGCTTATCTGATCTACATCGGCGTGCGTACTTTGCGTTCGCACTCAGCGATCCATTTGCAGGGCAGCGCCCAGCACATGAAGCTGTCGCGCATTTATTGGCAGAGCGTGATCGCCAACATGCTGAATCCGAAAGTGACCTTGTTCTTTATCGCATTCCTGCCGCAGTTCGTGAATGCAAGCGCTGGCCATATCCCGGCGCAGATGTTGCTGCTGGCAGCAGTATTCATCGCGCAGGCGCTGGCAATTTTCAGCGTGGTCGCCCTTTTTTCCGGCCTGGTCGGCGCGTTCTTTCAACGCAAGAAATCGGCCGCCACTACCATGAACCGCTTGGCGGGCTGTGCATTTATCGGACTCGGTATTCGCATCGCTCTGCCGCAATAAGCAATAAACGAAAAGCAAGTCACCCTATGGCACTTTTGCAAATCTCAGAACCAGGCATGTCCACCGCGCCGCATCAGCATCGGCTGGCGGTGGGTATCGATCTGGGCACTACCAACTCCCTGGTCGCCACGGTGCGCAACAGCATCCCCGAGGTGCTCAACGATGAAGCAGGGCGGCCGTTGCTGCCCTCCATCGTGCGTTATCTGCCGAACGGCAACGCGCACATCGGTTACAAGGCGCAAGCTGCGCAGACCACCGATCCGAAGAACACCATCCTCTCGGTCAAGCGTTTCATGGGCCGCGGCCTGAAGGACATCGCCTACGCAGAAAACCTGCCTTACGATTTCCTCGATGTGCCGGGCATGGTGCAATTGAAAACGGTGGCCGGAGTCAAGAGCCCGGTCGAAATCTCGGCCGAAATCCTGGCGACCCTGCGCCAGCAGGCGGAAGATGCGCTGGGCGACGATCTGGTCGGCGCGGTGATTACGGTGCCGGCTTATTTCGACGATGCGCAACGCCAAGCCACCAAGGACGCCGCTAAACTGGCCGGCATCAATGTGCTGCGTTTGCTCAACGAACCGACCGCGGCGGCGATTGCCTACGGTTTGGATAATGCCTCGGAAGGTGTGTACGTGGTCTATGACCTGGGCGGCGGCACCTTCGACATCTCGATCTTGAAACTGACCAAGGGTGTGTTCGAAGTGTTGGCAACCGGCGGCGATTCGGCACTGGGTGGCGACGATTTCGATCACAGGGTAATTTGCTGGATCAGCCAGGAAGCAGGTCTGGCGCCGTTGTCCGATGAAGATGCGCGGGTGCTGATGGTCAAGGCACGCGAAGCCAAGGAACTGCTTTCCAGCAAAACCGAAGTCACCATCGACGCCGCCCTGGGTTCCGGTGAACAAGTGCATCTGCTGCTGACCGCAGAGATTTTTGACGAGATGACCCAGCATCTGGTAGCCAAGACCTTGACGCCAACCCGCAAGGCTTTGCGCGATGCCGAATTGAGTGTCGATGATGTGGATGGCGTGGTGCTGGTTGGCGGCGCTACCCGCATGCCTAGCATTCGCAAGGCGGTGGGCGCTTATTTTCAAACCACGCCGCTGGCGAATATCGATCCAGATAAAGTGGTGGCGCTGGGTGCCGCGATCCAGGCCAATCTGCTGGCCGGTAACCGCGCTCCTGGCGACGACTGGCTGCTGCTGGATGTGATCCCATTGTCGCTAGGCATAGAAACCATGGGCGGCCTGGTGGAGAAGGTGATTCCGCGCAATTCCACCATTCCCTGCGCGCGCGCGCAAGAGTTCACCACCTTCAAGGATGGCCAGACTGCAATGGCGATCCAGGTTTTGCAGGGCGAGCGCGAACTGGTCAGCGATTGCCGTTCACTGGCGAAGTTTGAACTGCGCGGGATTCCGCCGATGGCGGCCGGCGCTGCAAGAATCCGCGTCACCTATCAGGTCGACGCCGACGGTTTGCTGTCAGTCTCGGCGCGCGAGTTGCGTTCCGGCGTGGAAGCATCGATCAGCGTCAAGCCGTCATATGGCTTGGCGGATGATGACATTGCCAGGATGCTGCAGGAATCGTTTGCCTCGGCCGATATCGATATGCAGGTACGTGCCTTGAAAGAGGAGCAGGTGGAAGCCGAGCGTATCGTGCTGGCCACCGAATCGGCCTTGCAAGCTGACGCCGCCCTGTTGTCCGAGCAGGAGCGGATAGATATAGCCGGCTTGATCGACGCTGTCCGCGTTCAGGCGCAGGGCACGGATCATCTGGCCATCAAGGCCGCGGTCGATGCGCTGGCGCACGGCACTGAAGAGTTCGCCGCCCGTCGCATGGATCGCAGCGTGCATGATGCGCTGACCGGCAAGACGCTGGATCAGGTGTCATAAGAACAAAAAATTATATACACAGCTCTTTATAAAGACTCAACCTATTCCCGAGGTAAACCAAGTGCCCCAAATCGTCGTACTGCCCCATCCAACTTTCTGCCCGGAAGGCGTCGTGATCGATGCCCCGAGCGGCCAATCCGTTTGCGATGCCTTGCTCACGCACGATATCGAAATCGAACACGCCTGCGAAAAATCCTGCGCCTGCACCACTTGCCATGTGGTGGTGCGTGAAGGTTATGCATCCCTCAACGAGCTGGACGATAAAGAAGAAGATCTGCTGGATATGGCCTGGGGTCTGGAAGCGACCTCGCGCCTCTCGTGCCAGGCTATCGTCGGCGAGGAAGACCTGGTGGTCGAGATTCCGAAATACACGATCAACCACGCCAGCGAAAATCACTAAGCGAACCCCATCAGATAAAAGGATAAGCCCCCATGAAATGGACCGATACATTGCGCGTTGCAGAAGCCTTGTATGACAAATTCCCGGAGATCGATCCGGAAAAGATCCGCTTTACCGATCTGCACAAATGGGTGCTTGAACTGGATGGCTTTGAGGATGAGCCTAATCGCTCCGGCGAAAAGATCCTGGAAGCGATACAAGCGGCCTGGATAGAAGAAGCCAGATAAAAGCGTCGATACAATAAAAAACCGCTGTCACTACGATCGTAGCGACAGCGGTTTTTATTTGCGGAAGCTGTTTTAGCCGCGGCCTTCCAGGTGACCGTTGACTACACGGACCGGATCGCCGACACGCCATCCTTCGCTTGATTGCGGGAAGCTGCGCACTTTACCGTCATCCATCCGCACCATGACTTGATAGGTGGTATTGGTACGAGTGCGTTTTTCAACTTCGTTACCGGCAAAGCCGCCGCCAACGGCGCCGGCGACAGTCGCCAGGGTATTGCCGTTGCCATGGCCGACCTGATGGCCCAGGACACCGCCCAAGACCGCACCTGCCGCAATCCCTAAGCCGCTAGGCGGAACGGCGTGCTGGATTGCCTGTATCGATTCAACCCGGCCGCAGCTGTGGCAGACGGCAGGTTGCGGCGCTGGCGCCGGCTGGCGTGGCGCTTGCTCATATTCGGAGCGTGGTGCTTGTGCGTATTCAGGGCGTGGAGCTTGTGCATATTCTTGACGCGGAGCGGACTGTGGCTGCTGAGCCTGGGCCGGCTGCTGCTGTCCGTAGTAGCCATTCTGGCCGGTTGGCGCAGTGCCTGCCTGTGGCAAGGCTCCAGCTTGCTGATTGTTATAGTCCCCAGGCGCCGTCGACATGGCGGCAACTGGCGCCGGCGCCGGTGTCGAATTCGAGCTAGGAAACAAACCGGTCATGGCGGCTACCGCTACCAGGCTGGCCAGTGTCACTGCCACGGCCGCACCGGCGACCAGTGGATGGATGCGATTATTCGGTTTTGGGTTGTCCATTATTATTACCTCCGGAAAAATATTGTTTATTGCACTGATACCATTATCGAAGCTTAAACCGCGCAAAACCATGCCGATAATGTGTCAGCTGTATCTTAATGTAACGAGTTCAGGCACAGAGCAAATATTTTTCAAGAGACAGTATTGGATTGTCGATATGCCAATGCGAGATGCATCGAAATCGAAATGGCAGATAGCTCGCTCCGCCTTGATTGCACAGGACGGAAGCACGGCGTGCCGCTTAGCGAGAACACTAGGTTTTTTCAATAAAATAATTGGGGTCAGAGTCGAATTGATTTTTTTTGACCGCCTAGGTTTGTACTCCGTGGATCGTCAAATGGGGCCAGAGTAATTTTCGCAAACAACCGCGAAAAAAACTCTGGCCCCATTTGACTGCGTGGTCTTGATTTATCAGTCTTCGCGGCGCAGGTGCGGGAACAGGAGCACGTCGCGGATGTTTGGCGAGTCGGTGATGAGCATCATCAAGCGATCGATGCCGATGCCGCAACCGCCGGTTGGCGGCATGCCGTATTCCAGCGCGCGGATGTAGTCGGCGTCGAAAAACATGGCTTCTTCGTCGCCGGCGTCCTTGGCGGCAACCTGGGCCTGGAAACGGGCTGCCTGGTCTTCCGAATCGTTCAACTCGGAGAAGCCGTTGGCGATTTCGCGGCCGGTGACGAACAGTTCGAAACGTTCGGTGATGCCGGGTACGGTATCGGAGGCGCGCGCCAGCGGCGATACTTCAACCGGATAGTCGACGATATAGGTCGGATCCCACAATTGCGCTTCCGCGGTCTCTTCAAACAGAGCCAGTTGCAAAGCACCGAGGCCGGCGTGAGCGTGCGGCTTGACGCCGAATTTTTTCAATTCAGCCTTGATGAACTCGGCGTCCTGCAGCTGTGCATCCTGGTATTGCGGCGCATATTTGTTGATAGCGCCGACAATCGTCAAGCGTTGGAACGGCTTGCTCAGATCCAGTTCACGCCCTTGATAAGTCAAAGTGGCAGTGCCATGTGCATCGATCGCAGCCTGGCGGATCACCTGTTCGGTAAAGTTCATCAACCATTGGTAATCGACGTAAGCCGCATAGAATTCCATCATCGTGAATTCCGGATTGTGGCGCGGCGAAACGCCTTCATTACGGAAGTTGCGATTGACTTCAAACACGCGTTCAAAACCACCAACCACCAGGCGTTTCAGATACAGCTCAGGCGCGATGCGCAAGAACATCTGCATATCCAGCGCATTGTGGTGGGTGATGAAAGGCTTGGCCGCTGCGCCGCCGGGGATGGCGTGCAACATCGGCGTTTCGACTTCCATGAAATCGTTTTTTTCCATGAAGCGGCGGATCGACGACATGGCAGCGGTGCGCACTTTGAAAGTGCGGCGCGTGTCTTCGTTGATGATCAGGTCGACGTAGCGCTGACGGTATTTTGTTTCCTGATCGGCCAGGCCGTGGAATTTATCCGGCAGCGGACGCAGCGATTTGGTCAGCAGACGCAAGGTGGTGACTTTGATCGACAGTTCGCCGGTCTTGGTCTTGAACAGCGTGCCTTCGGCGCCGATAATGTCGCCCAGATCGTAATGCTTGAAGTGGTCGTAATCGGCTTCGCCGATGTTTTCCTTGGTGATGAACAGCTGGATGCGGCCGTCGGCCTTGCTGCCCGAAGCATCCTGCAAAGTCGCGAAGGAAGCCTTGCCCATCACCCGTTTCAGCATCATGCGGCCGGCGACCACGACTTTGACCGCAGCGGCGTCCAGCGTCTCGTTTTCCTGCGCGGCATATTCAGCCTGGATGCTGGCAGCTTTATGCGTCGGCCGGAAATCGTTAGGGAAGGCCACGCCTTGGGCGCGCAAGGCGCCGAGCTTGATGCGGCGTTCCGCGATGATTTTATTTTCGTCTTGCGGGACAGGTTGTTGCTGATTGTCTGTCGTCATGTCAGTGTCTTTTTAAATGATGCGATGAAACGTCTGTGGTGCAGCTGAGAAGCTGGAGGGCATTGCCACGGACATCGCCCGT
>Ga0207154_1038_pt1:7500-17036 | contig 17036 bp, 11 predicted proteins | sample Alteio_BWMinHeat_28_FD_153576 | JGI IMG/M metagenome (GOLD analysis project Ga0207154, IMG submission 153576) | Enriched cells from forest soil in Barre Woods Harvard Forest LTER site, Petersham, Massachusetts, United States -... | ecosystem: Environmental > Terrestrial > Soil >... | reverse complement strand
CGCAGCGCCATCTTGCACAGAAACTAAGCCTTCTTCAAAACCGGGTAAGTGCGCGAGATCGAGGGGAGTTTCCAATACTATTCCCGCGGCGGTGCCCATCATTTTTTGAGCTGGAATTCCCTGCTCCTCAAGTTTTTTTAAGTAGTCTTCAGGTTTAACACGTTGTCTATTGACACGTAAAGCAAGCGGTGCTTGGGTATTATTGGCTTTAATAATATCCTGAATCGCATTTGGCCAAGCGGATTTTAAGCGTTCAAATAACCATTCGGGATGTAAAGAATCCGCTTCCGCATTAAGGTGAACGGCATTTAATAACGCCGGGGCTTGTCTTAAATAGTTGCGTAGAATGGCATTAACTAGGCCCGTCGCCCAAGGTTTTTTTAGTTGTCGCGCAGCCTCGACGGTTTCAGAAATGGCGGCATGAGGGGCAACGCCCAATTCCAACAATTGATAAATTCCTACACATAATAGATATAAGAGATCCTGATCTTTTTGGTTGAAGTTTTTTTTCAATAATTGTTTCAAAATAAAAATAAGTCGGGGCATAAAACGAAGTGAACCAAAACACAGCGTTTGCACAAAAGCAGCATCTTTGGGGTTTGTACATTGTTTTTTATACTGAGGCAATACCTGGGTAAGCGATTTCTTTTCAGTCATCACTTTATTTAGAACCAGAGCTGCAATGGCGCGTGTGTTCATATCGAGTAGTATAATTGAGTTCCGGGCTGAAAAAAATTCTTTTTTGAGTGCAAAAGGTTGGCAACGGAAAGACGCTTTCCTCCGGGAAACTGCAATTCAATCAAACGCAAGATCCCTTCACCCGTCGTCACATCAATTCCTTGTTGAGTCGCAGCGATAATGGTTCCTGGAGGAGCATCACTTTCGCCTGGGAGCGGGAGTGCTGAATAAATTCGCACAACCTTATCATGAATTTCAGAAAAAGCGACTGGCCAGGGATTAAAGGCACGGATTTGTCGGTCAATCACGGCCGCAGGTTTTGTCCAATCGATTTTTGCTTGTGTCTTTGAAATTTTAGGCGCATAGCTGCTTAATGCGTTATCTTGTTTTTGTGGTGCAAGTTGGCCTGCTTCAAGTTTGGCTAATGTTTCAAGCAAGGCGTCTTTGGCAAGTTGGCTTAAACGGTGATATAAAGTTTCGCTGGTTTCATGCAATTCCATCGTACAGGGAGAGAGACTCAATATATCGCCTGTATCTAAGCCTTCATCCATTTGCATAATGGTAATGCCGGTAAGCACATCTCCTGCCAGAATGGCATGTTGGATGGGAGATGCTCCCCTCCATCGAGGCAATAGTGAAGCATGAACATTCAAACAACCAAATTTCGGAATTGATAAAACTTCTCGAGGCAAAATAAGGCCGTAAGCAACGACGATCAGCACGTCGGGATTTAATTGTTTTAAAAATTCCTGTTCAGTAGGATTTTTTAAAGAAGTGGGTTGATGAATGGGCAGGCCTTGTCGCAGTGCCACATGCTTGACTGAGCTCATTTTAAGGCCTTGTCCTCGGCCTGCTGGGCGATCGGGTTGTGTGAGCACACCGACCACTTCATGGGAACTCTTCAGCAACGCATTTAAGATTTCGCTTGCAAAATCGGGGGTGCCGGCAAAGGCAATTTTTAAGGTCATAACGCCTTGCGTCGAACTTTATCCAGTTTTTTACGGAGCATGGTTTGTTTAAGAGAGGAAAGATGATCATAAAACGTAATACCGTTTAGATGATCTAACTCGTGTTGAATGCAAATCGCTAATAAGCCATCGGCAGACATTTGATGATGTTTTCCAAGGCGATCATAGTAGGTGATATCCACTTCTTTTGCACGTTTTACTTTGGCATAAACGCCTGGAAATGATAAACATCCTTCTTCTCGTTCGACCGCCCCGCGTTTTTCGATGATTTCAGGATTAATTAAACACACCAATTGATTATGTGTTTCAGAAACATCGATCACGATGACACGTTTGTGGACATTGACTTGGGTGGCGGCTAATCCAACACCTTGGGCTTCGTATAAAGTTTCTTGCATATCGTCGACGAGTTTAAAAATTTCTTGATCGAAGACATCCACTGGGTCAGCCGTTTTCTTAAGCCGGGGATCTGGAAATTGTAAAATATTTAATAAGGGCATAAAAAAAATCCTATTACAGTACTAAAACTAAACTAAAACGTTAAAAAGTTTCATGTCTGGTAACTTAAAGCCTTAAAGTGTGACTGCCAACTTTGATTATTATACCGGTTGGGTAGGAAGAAACAAGGGGGCCGAGAGGGCTCCTGGTATCTAGTAATATGGTTAATACGAATATTACGAATAATACGAAGAGAGGGTCTGGATTATTTTTTTCGGGAACGGGCTCCCTGCCCTTCCGAACCAGGGCCATCCCTGGGTTCGAATCCCTCAAAAAACAATATCCCTTATCCTCTTCGTATTTTTGGTATCCTCTTGTTCGGAAATAGGTTATTTCTCCGATAAAAACCCTATAATGTTTCAGGCCTCTTAGGTTTACAGTGGGACATTCACCTGGAGAAATAAGATATGTCCCAAGACGAACAATTACGCTGCCTGTTGGCATTGCTACGAATACCCCGTTTCGGCCCCATAAAAATCGGCGATCTTCTGGAAAAATATGCCGATCTTACATCTTTGTTCAATTCTAATGGCCATTGCGTGCTTTCCTCGCGTTCAGAGCCCCTAGAAGTTGATTGGGCAGGGGTAGAGTCCGACTTAAAGTGGGCCAAGGGTGCAAATTGTTATATTCTTCGGAAGGAGGATCCAACCTATCCTCCTCTTTTAAAAGAAATTCATGCCTCACCTCCAGTGCTGTTTGTCCATGGACAGCTTGAATTTTTAACAAAACCACAGCTGGCGATCGTCGGTAGCCGAAATCCAACGCCTTTGGGGAACGATCTTGCCAAACAGTTTGCCCAATACTTATCCTCGGTTGGCCTTACCATTACCAGCGGTTTGGCTATAGGGGTAGACGCCGCCGCACATCGAGGGGCATTGCGGGAGAAAGGAGGGACGGTGGCAGTGTTGGGAAGTGGGCTTAATCAAATATATCCCCACCAACACGTTTCCCTTGCAGAACAAATTGTCGCGAATGGGGTATTGGTGAGTGAATTTCCCACAAATACACGGGCTTTGCCTGCTCATTTTCCTCGACGAAACCGCCTAATCAGCGGCCTTTCAATGGGATGTCTTGTGGTGGAAGCGGCCCTGAAAAGCGGCTCTTTGATTACCGCCAAATATGCGTTAGATCAGGGACGCGAAGTGTTTGCAATGCCTGGCTCCATCCACAGTCCTTTAGCCAAAGGCTGTCATCAACTCCTTCGGCAGGGTGCAAAACTTGTCGAAACAGCCCAAGATGTTCTAGAAGAATTAGGGACTCTATTTAACTTGACAGCTGAGTTATTATATAAACAAGACAACCAACTTCGAACTCTGGGAGGGAAAAAGGGATTTTTGTTAAAGAAAATGCACCAGGGTGCTTGTACTTCGGTCGATGACCTTGTACAACTGAGTGGATTGACGGTAGAGAATGTTTCTTCCATGCTGTTAGAACTGGAGCTGGACGGCCAAGTGATTTCTGTTCCTGGGGGCTATTGGCGAGTTTGACTCAAAATTGTAGGGGTCGGTCCTATTTTTAGGTGTCAGACACCGTGTGGTAAGCAATCGAAATTGTTTAGCCCAGGAACGGTGTCTGACACCACCCAAGCGTGCCGACCTTTTGAGGTTTCCCAGTATTGTTATATATATCTAGAGATGAGTAGAGTAGTCGATGAGTAGAAATTTAGTCGTTGTAGAATCGCCCGCAAAAGCGAAAACCCTAAAAAAATATTTAGGCAAGGATTTTGATATTCTGGCCTCGTATGGTCATGTTCGAGATTTGGTTCCCAAAGAGGGGGCCGTGGATACCGAACACGATTTTAAGATGAAATATCAAGTCATTGAAAAAAATGCCAAACATGTGGCCGATATCTGCGCCCAACTTAAAAATTCAGATGCTCTCTATCTGGCGACAGACCCTGATCGCGAAGGAGAGGCCATTTCCTGGCATTTGTATGAATTGGTCAACAATAAAAAAGCCTTAAATGGGAAACCGGTTTATCGCGTGGTGTTTCATGAAATTACTAAATCGGCTGTGCAGGCCGCCATTGCCAAACCCCGGGAATTGTCCATGGATTTGGTTAATGCTCAGCAAGCACGACGCGCTTTAGATTATTTAGTGGGTTTCAATTTATCACCGTTATTATGGAAAAAAATTCGTCGTGGTTTATCCGCAGGAAGAGTTCAAAGTCCAGCGCTTCGCATGATTGTGGAACGCGAAGAGGAAATTGAAAAGTTTAAATCTCAGGAATATTGGACACTTGAAGCGGAAGTTAAAGCACAAAAACAAACCTTTGCAGCAAAACTGATTGAATATGCCGGGGAAAAGCTTGAGCAATTTACCATTAACAATGAAACTCAAGCCAAGGGCCTGGAAAATGAATTACGGGCGCTTTCTAAAGGAAAGTTGAATGTCGTTAAGATCACTAAAAGCCAACGCAAACGTAATCCGGCGGCTCCCTTTATTACCTCGACGCTGCAACAGGAAGCTTCCCGAAAATTAGGCTTTACGACGCAGAGGACTATGAGGGTCGCACAGCAATTATACGAAGGAATTGATGTGGGTGAAGGTGCGATTGGGTTAATCACCTATATGCGAACTGACTCGGTCAATTTGGCTCAAGATGCGATTAATGAATTACGAAACTTTATTAAAGAACGTTATGGTGTGGAATCGTTGCCTGACAGTCCCAGAATGTATAAGACCAAAACCAAAAATGCACAAGAAGCGCATGAAGCCATTCGTCCCACGATGGTTCATCTGTTGCCTGAAAAAATCAAGAAATCTTTATCTCCGGATCAATATAAATTGTATAATTTGATTTGGAAGCGGACCGTTGCCTGTCAAATGATTCATGCCGTGATTGATTTGGTAGCCATTGATTTAGGGTGTGGCAAAGGCAATATTTTTAGAGCCAATGGTTCTACCATCACCTCGCCTGGATTTATGCAAGTGTATCTGGAAGGCGTGGATGATACCAAAGAAGCCGAAGATGGTGAAAAATTATTACCTCCCTTGAAAGAAGGAGATACTGTCGATTTAATTTCGTTGGAAGCTTTGCAACATTTTACTGAGCCACCGCCTCGTTTTTCAGAAGCCTCTTTAGTGAAGACCTTAGAAGAATATGGTATTGGACGTCCCTCCACCTACGCCTCCATTATTTCGACGTTACAGCATCGAGAATATGTGGAGTTGGAAAATAAGCGGTTTAAACCAACGGATGTTGGCAAAATCGTGGCCAAATTTTTAACCCAACATTTTACCAATTATGTGGATTATGATTTTACGGCTAAATTGGAAGATTCTTTGGATGAAGTGTCTCGAGGAGAAAAACAATGGGTGCCTTTATTGGGTGAATTTTGGCATCCGTTTATAAAGCTGGTGCATTCCACGCAAGAAAATGTGCAACGAAAAGATGTGACTCAAGAAACCATCGATGAAAAGTGTCCGAAATGTGGTAAGCCTTTATCTATTCGGCTTGGAAAGCGTGGACGTTTTATTGGGTGTACCGGATATCCTGAATGCGACTATACCCGAAGTATGGAAGAAGGAAGGGAAGAGTCGTTACAGCCTGAAGTGGTGGAAGGGCGAGTTTGTCCGAAGTGCGGTGGGCAATTAGTCATTAAACGCGGTAAATACGGTAAGTTTATTGGCTGCAGCCAATATCCCAAATGCAAACACATTGAGTCGTTAGAAAAAGCTGAAGACACGCATGTGACTTGTCCTCAGTGCAAAAAAGGGACGATGACAAAACGTAAATCGCGTTTTGGCACGTTCTTTTATTCCTGCAATGAATATCCTGAATGCAAATATGCGGTGAATAATCCACCTTTGGCAGAAGAATGCCCTCAATGTCATTGGCCGATATTAACGTTGAAGACGACCAAGCGTAAGGGTACCGAAAAAGTTTGTCCGCAGAAAACCTGTGGGTATGCCGTGTCGGTGGAGTCCTCGGATTCTTCGGAAGCTGCAGAGTCTTAGTAACAGAATCTGAGTAAATGGGAAGTTCCTGTCATATAAATTCTCAAGTCGTTATGATTTCAGAATTCCTTTGTCTTGCAAAATCCGATTTCAAAATATTAAAAAGAATTTTTCCTGGGGTTCTTTCGACCGTCACTCGTTCATCAAGTGGATAGAAGGTATAAGTTAAATAACAATAATGTCGAGGATTGCTTAATACATTGGGATTAAATATCACTGAATTTACACCAGAATGTCGAGCAGACGGCGCAAGTAAACCGGGGTGTCCTTCGTTTTGGATTCTTTGGCCAATGTGTTGCGTGAAATGATATTCATTTGCAATTAATTCTGGATATAAAAATTCTTGTTCGGTTAAGTCGATTAAAATTGCGTGACAAAAAATTTTGTAGACAGCCCGCTCTCGAATAACGGGCTCTATCATTCCTTCGATACCAGATTCATTTTGCATCATATGATAAGCAGTTTCATAGATGCTGGTGTTTAGAGTAAGTGAACCATACCATACGCCATAGCTGCCATCGCCATAGCGAGTTTTCATGAAAGGATCGGTTTCAAAAGGATAAGCAATGGCCGTGGTATAATGAAAGCCTCGATTAATAAGCCCTAAGGGAATATCTTTTTTGACTGTTGCTTCGATTTTTGTCGCTAATGCGGATAAAGCTACATTGTTATCGTTAATATCATCGAATAGATCTTGAGATTTACGCAATGAAACAATGTTTCGAAAAACATCTTCTTGAAAATCTCGACTTTTGGAAAATAAATTTTCCATTGTTGTCCTCTATTCTCTATTGTTCTCGCAAATTAGCGGAAGGTTTTTTATTGACCTCTTTGAAAGTCAAGGAGTCGGGCCACTTTAGCAAGACCAATAATTCCTTGTTCTATTATGATATCTAATGGGACTTGATTATTGAATACCGTATTTTTGCGGTGAATCCAAGTATTACGAAGTTTGTCATTATAAGGGTACAATAGTCTTAAAGATTTATGGATGGAAAGCAACCACCCGGCACGATCAAAAAGATCACGGGTGTTTGGAAGAGCTTTTTCACCTTTTTTATAGGGTGTTAATAAGGATCGGCTTGTAGTGCTTAATCCAAGAAGATTTAATTGAGTTGAGGTGTCTAGGTCCCAGCGTTCAAATAAGTTCATTAATAATTTAGCCAGCTGTTTGCGGCTTTCTTCTGAATGAATATCAGGACCATCGCCAGAAGATGAATCTGATGAGAAATGAGAGATTGCTTTACCCATTTGTACCCCCTTTAGTATTAGTATAAACAATTTTTGTTTATATGTAAACTTAATTTAAGGAAGTAATCATAATGTCTGTATATTTGAACAGTTTAAATATCGTCCGCGAATATATCAAAAACAATCCTGCATGGCATCTAGGTAAAAAAAATTCGAAGGCATCTTCATGCAACATCTATAGGGGCGAACCCCCGTGTCCGCCCTGTTCTATTGAATACGATTACGGTTATTAAGAATGAAGAGGAAATTTAGAAAGTTTGTGAAGGTTTAGTCGTACCAAAAATAGGATTAACCGTATTCGCTTCATGTAATTTATTGCGTAATTGATCAGAGAGAGATCTAAATTGAAGAAGTAAGCCGTTAAACCCAGGGTTTACATTTAATTTTGGGGTGAGTGAAGTGAGAGGTAAACTTTCAAACTCATGTACAGGTTTTGGATTTAATTGTAAAAAATCGCTCTGCGCTTTTCTTAGTCGATTACCAAGCTCGTAAACAATTCCCTTGTCGGTGTGATCTGTCATCTTGAATCCTAAAAGCTGACTTAAAACAAAGACATGAGTCTAGCATGAAGCGTTTGTTTTTGCAAAAAATTCGAATGCAATTTAAAAATTTAATAGTTAGAAAGTAATTATAAATGTTAGAAAGATAAAAGAGAAAGAGGTGATCCGATAAACCGAGGTTAGATTAATCTAACCTCGGTTTATCGAGTGATGTTATGCTATAGTGCATCTCCCTTCATCAGCGGCTTCCAAGGAATCGTGAAGGTCGTCTGCTGAGAGTGGAGTAGTGACAAGTTTTAATACGCCATCTTTAATCGCCAGTGCTTTATTTGCACAACGAGCAAAGCCTTTCTCGTCAGTGATTGAATCTTCACTAAAGTGGAGAATCGCTGTTTCTGTTTCACCAACAACAATGCGATAAACATCAGAAATAGTAGCACGTCTAAAATCGCCTCTTGCTGCAGCATTTTTGTGATAGACCACATATTCATAAGTCGTGCAACCATCACGCGAAATACTTAAGGGGTAAACAAAAGTACCATTTTGTTGTACTCGAGCAATTTCAGCAAGCGCTTTTGGTGATAACTCGGGAAGCCCTTCTCCCACTAATTTATCTTCGAGAGTCTGGAAGATATTGCTAAAATTTGTTGAGAAATCAATTTGAGCAATTAAATCAGCCCCTTTAGCATCGGTTCTATATTTTAAATCCGCATCGATGGCTTGGAGCGATGCCATTCTATCCACAGATTGCATGTATTGAAATTGAACTGCTGGTGGAAGCGGGGGAACCGGTGCGCCTCTTCTATCTCCAGCAGCTTTTGCATCTGCATCCGCACTTGGGAGTGCGGCTGCAGATGCAACTGTTGCACTTGAGCTTGCGGCTGCAACTGCAGGAGCGGCTGCTGCGCCTGTTGCTGGATTCATGGGATTGGGTGTAGCCATTGTGACCTCCAAATTAATTATTCAAGTTAAAATGTTGTAAAGTTAATACAATAAGCGTCATTTTATCTATTTTTTGCTTGGAAAGTCAACAAGTTTTTAATAAAAATGTAACGCCCATTTAGAAATGTCTGGTTTCTCCCATTTAGAAATGTCCGCTTTTAGTTCCCTACCTAGACTTAAGTGATGTGTATAGTCACTTAACCAGGGAGGGGGTATGAAAGAGGAGCTTATAGCCATGAGCAACAAAGAAATTGAACGTTTGGGGGTAATTGAGAGGGTTCACCAAGGTGAATTGAGCCAAGTTAAAGCCGCCAAAATCTTAAAGCTATCGACACGTCAGATAAGCCGCTTGTTAAGAGACTATGAAAAGATGGGGCCCGTTGCATTGGTCTCTAAAAGGCGAGGCAAACCGAGTAACCGTCAGTATCCGGTAATTTTAAAACATCAAGTACTAGAACATATCCGCAGTCAATATTACGATTTTGGACCAACATTGGCCGTAGAGAAACTTTCTGAACGTCAGAATATCCGTATTGGTATTGAAACTGCTAGAAAATGGATGACTGAAGCTGAAATATGGAAGCCTAAAGTTACCAAAGAAAAGGTTATACATCCACCTAGGGAAAGACGTGCATGCTTTGGAGAATTAATTCAAATTGATGGTTCGCCCCATGCTTGGTTCGAGGATAGAGGCCCAAAGTGTACATTGATTGTATTCATAGATGATGCTACGAGTAAA
>Ga0207154_1038_pt1:0-2500 | contig 17036 bp, 11 predicted proteins | sample Alteio_BWMinHeat_28_FD_153576 | JGI IMG/M metagenome (GOLD analysis project Ga0207154, IMG submission 153576) | Enriched cells from forest soil in Barre Woods Harvard Forest LTER site, Petersham, Massachusetts, United States -... | ecosystem: Environmental > Terrestrial > Soil > Temperate... | reverse complement strand
AATAGATCTGAAATCGTATGCGTACAAGCAGTAGGAGCCTGGGGCAACCCGGGTGACTGCGTACCTTTTGTATAATGGGTCAGCGAGTTATAGGCGGCAGCGAGCTTAACCGAGTAGGGGAGGCGAAGGGAAACCGAGTCTGAATAGGGCGTTAAGTTGTCGTTTATAGACCCGAAGCCGGGCGATCTATCCATGGCCAGGATGAAAGTGGGGTAACACCCACTGGAGGTCCGAACCCACTAATGTTGAAAAATTAGGGGATGAGCTGTGGATAGGAGTGAAAGGCTAATCAAGCCCGGAGATAGCTGGTTCTCCTCGAAAGCTATTTAGGTAGTGCCTCACGTGATTACTCTTGGGGGTAGAGCACTGTTTCAGCTAGGGGGTCGTAAAGGCCTACCAAACCGATGCAAACTCCGAATACCAAGAAGTACAGCGTGGGAGACACACGGTGGGTGCTAACGTTCATCGTGAAGAGGGAAACAACCCAGACCGTCGGCTAAGGTCCCAAAGTTATGGTTAAGTGGTAAACGAAGTGGGAAGGCAGAGACAGCCAGGAGGTTGGCTTAGAAGCAGCCATCCTTTAAAGAAAGCGTAATAGCTCACTGGTCGAGTCGGCCTGCGCGGAAGATCTAGCGGGGCTCAAACCATACACCGAAGCCACGGGTGTGTAGTAATACACGCGGTAGAGGAGCGTTCTGTAGGCTGTTGAAGGTTCATTGAGAAGTGGGCTGGAGGTATCAGAAGCGCGAATGCTGACATGAGTAACGATAATGCGGGTGAAAGACCCGCACGCCGGAAGTCCAAGGTTTCCTGCTCTACGTTAATCGGAGCAGGGTGAGTCGGTCCCTAAGGCGAGGCTGAAGAGCGTAGTCGATGGGAAACAGGTTAATATTCCTGTACTTAAGTGTACTGCGATGGGGTGACGGAGAAGGCTAGGCTAGCCATCGAATGGTGGTGATGGTTTAAGCGTGTAGGGGGTATCTTTTGGCAAATCCGGAGATACATATTCCCTGAGGCGTGATGACGAGTGGGTCCCTCGGGACTTGCGAAGTAGTTGATGCCCGGCTTCCAGGAAAAGCCTCTAAGCATAAGTACATTTAAACCGTACCGTAAACCGACACAGGTGGACAGGTAGAGAATACTAAGGCGTTGAGATAACTCGAGTGAAGGAACTCGGCAAAATAGCACCGTAACTTCGGGAGAAGGTGCGCCTTTTTATGTGACAGTCCTAGCGGCTGAAAGCATAGAGGGGTTGAAAATACCAGGTGGCTGCGACTGTTTATTAAAAACACAGCACTCTGCGAACTCGAAAGAGGAAGTATAGGGTGTGACGCCTGCCCGGTGCCGGAAGGTTAATTGAAGGGGTTATCTTCGGAGAAGCTCTGGATCGAAGCCCCGGTAAACGGCGGCCGTAACTATAACGGTCCTAAGGTAGCGAAATTCCTTGTCGGGTAAGTTCCGACCTGCACGAATGGCGTAACGATAGCCATACTGTCTCCACTCGAGGCTCAGTGAAGTTGAAATCGCTGTGAAGATGCAGTGTACCCGCGGCAAGACGGAAAGACCCCGTGCACCTTTACTACAACTTTGCATTGGATTTTGAGGATTTCTGTGTAGGATAGGTGGGAGACAATGAAGCGGTATCGCTAGATATCGTGGAGTCGACCTTGAAATACCACCCTGAGATGCTTGAGATTCTAACCATAATTTGTGAAACCAGGTTTGGGACAATGTATGGTGGGTAGTTTGACTGGGGCGGTCTCCTCCCAAAGAGTAACGGAGGAGCGCGAAGGTACCCTCAGCATGGTCGGAAATCATGCTATGAGTGCAAAAGCAAAAGGGTGCTTGACTGCGAGACGTACATGTCGAGCAGGTACGAAAGTAGGTTTTAGTGATCCGGTGGTTCTGAATGGAAGGGCCATCGCTCAACGGATAAAAGGTACGCCGGGGATAACAGGCTGATACCGCCCAAGAGTTCACATCGACGGCGGTGTTTGGCACCTCGATGTCGGCTCATCACATCCTGGGGCTGAAGCAGGTCCCAAGGGTATGGCTGTTCGCCATTTAAAGTGGTACGCGAGCTGGGTTTAGAACGTCGTGAGACAGTTCGGTCCCTATCTGCCGTGGGCGTTGGAGAATTGAGAGGAGCTGCTCCTAGTACGAGAGGACCGGAGTGGACGCACCTCTGGTGGACCGGTTGTCACGCCAGTGGCACAGCCGGGTAGCTAAGTGCGGAGGGGATAACCGCTGAAAGCATCTAAGTGGGAAGCCCCCCTCGAGATGAGTTCTCCCGAGGCTTTAAGCCTCTTGAAGGTCTGTTGAAGACGACGACGTTGATAGGCTGGATGTGTAAGCGCGGTAACGCGTTGAGCTAACCAGTACTAATTGGCCGTAAGGCTTGACCATATAATGCTCAAGTTGTTTTGTGTGAATTAATGTGGCGGACGATTGTTCGCCCATAGTGGCCGGGACCAAACCGGCCCGAAAAGTTTTATGTCTG
>Ga0207154_1037_pt1 | contig 17097 bp, 17 predicted proteins | sample Alteio_BWMinHeat_28_FD_153576 | JGI IMG/M metagenome (GOLD analysis project Ga0207154, IMG submission 153576) | Enriched cells from forest soil in Barre Woods Harvard Forest LTER site, Petersham, Massachusetts, United States -... | ecosystem: Environmental > Terrestrial > Soil > Temperate forest >... | reverse complement strand
GACCGCGTGAAATAAATGGAGAGCCGCATCGTTTCCGCATCCTGGTGGCGGATGACAGTGCGATGTCGGCCAAGACCCTGGGCTACATGCTGGAGATGCTGGGGCATGAGATACGCCTCGCCTATGACGGCGCAAGCGCCGTTGACATCGCCAAGTCATTCGTCCCGGAAATCATTTTCCTCGATATCGGATTGCCAGGGATGAACGGCTACGACGTGTGCCAGAAGTTGCGCGCCGAACCGGCGCTGGCGCATTGTATAATCATCGCCCAGACCGGCTGGGGCCAGGAGGAACACCGGCAACGTTCGAAGGAAGCGGGCTTTAACCACCACTTGGTCAAGCCGGTCGATTTATCCGTGTTGGAGGAGTTGCTGCTGTCACTCGACCGGACGGCGTAATCACGCCGCCATCGGCATTGTTCGTTCGAAATTGCGCAGGTAGTTTTCCACCAGCCGGTAATGGACGCCGTATTTATGCTCGACAAGCAAAGCGATCTGGCGCCGGTTGTGCATAGTGTTATCCAGTTCTCTAGCGGTTAGGCGATCCCACTGCGACAATAGTTGCGCTTGCAACGCCCGCCAGTCGCATGAAATTTCTGCCGGAAGCGTGGTCTGTGATGTAACGTACATGTTTTTTCTCCTTATGCTCACTTCAGTAGTAAATTAGCGTGAAAGTGCCTAAAACAGCCATGCGGTTTGTTATAAAAATTATAAAATTATCATAAAAGTCTTTATAAAACAGATGAATAAAATTTCAGCCGATAATTTTTTGTGCTTTGGTTAGGGTGAGAGTATAATTATATTGTATAAGTCCTGAGAGCTGCTTAAAGAGGCTAGACGGGATTCATGTAAACCATCCTGCGTAACCGCTTCGCGTTCCGCAGAATTCACAGGAGGCGTTATGAACCAGAAGAAAAGCACCGTGTTGATCATCGAGGACGAACCGCCTATACGCAAAGTGCTCACCATCTCGTTGGAAAGCGCGGGCTATAGAGTGGTCGAATGTGATAACGGCCGGGAGGGCATGCGTCTTGCCGCTTCCATCAGCCCAGAATTGATCTTGCTTGATCTTGGGCTTCCCGATATTGACGGCAGGGAAGTCATCGCCGGGGTGCGCGAATGGTCGCAAGTACCCATTATTATTTGCTCAGTGCGCAATACCGATGATGAAGTCATCCGAGCGCTATTGGCGGGCGCCGACGATTACATCACTAAGCCGTTTAATCCGGATGTGCTGCTGGCGCGTATCCTCGCCAACTTGCGCAAGGCTGCCACCCACGAGGCCGGAAAGCCGGCCATCACTAACGGCGGCATCCATATGGATCTCGTGCGCCACGAAGTGTTCATGGACGGGAAGAAAATTATTTTTACGCCCAAGGAATATGAACTGCTGCGCTATTTCCTCGTCAACCGTGGGAAGATGCTTACCCATAAGCAGATACTCAAGGAGGTTTGGGGCGACGCTCATACGGAGGATATGCAATATCTACGCGTCTATGTCAGGCAACTGCGAGAGAAAATCGAACCTGACGCTACGATGCCGTCGTATATCATCACCGAGCCGGGCATCGGATACCGGATGGAAACTGTAGTGGTACAGCAACCGGAAGCGTTACAAGCATAATTATGCGGCATTTTCTGGCTTGACCAGCTTCAGGCGCGGATTGTCCGCTTGCAATCTTAGTTGGCTATAGATTACCTCGATCAGATCGTCCATAATGAACGGCTTGGTGACATAGGCATCCGCTCCCAGTTCCATCGCCGTTTTCACCACCTCCTGCTCCTTGCGCACGGTCAGCACCACGACCGGCAGGTTGCGTTCCTTGCCAATGCGCTTAAGGCGGGGCAAGATGTTCAGCCCTTCCTTGTCCGGCAGTCCCAGATCGAGGATGACGAGGTCGGGATGTTCCGTTTCGCACAAAGCCAACCCGCCGGCGGCGGTCGCCGCGCCGTGGAACTTTGCACCCAGCGCCTCCAGCGATATGCGCAAGAAGGTGAGGATGGAATGCGTGTCGTCAATGACCACTATATGCTTGTTCAAAAGGGGCATTCGTTGCTCCATTGGTATGTTTGTGCCCTACCTTGCGCCATTGCGGCAGGTGCAGGGTAAAAATTGCTCCGCCTTCGGGGTGGTTGGCGGCGGTGATCGATCCGCCCTGCGCTTCCATAACTGCCTTGCTGATGGCGAGCCCTAAGCCGGTGCCCGCCACCTGCGTGTCTTTTTTATGTAGGCGTTCGTATTTATCGAAGGCGCGCTCCATTTTCTCCGGCGGCAATCCTGGTCCGTGATCACGCACTTCGCACACCATTCCTTTGCCTTCTGCCGCAGTGCAGAGAATTTCTATACTGGTACCTGCGGGCGTATATTTGCAGGCATTGTCGAGCAGGTTCTGTAGCACTTGTTCGGTCATCATGACATCCATATAGACTTCAAAATCGGACGGAATCTTTACCGTCAGCTTATGCTGCCGGCAGCGATACCGCATGCGCTTGGTGACATTGCCAACCAAAGCCTCCATGCTGCACCATTCTTTCCTGAACTGGATGTTGCCGCTTTCCAGCCGCGTCATATCGAGGATGTTGGTGATAAAACTATCGAGCCGCTGTGCTTCCTCGATGGCAGCTTCGATCAGTTCGCTGCGTTTGTGCGCCGTCAGCTTTTCGCCCAAGCTGCGATGGACAGAAAGTGCTCCAATAATGCCGGCCAGCGGCGTCTTGAAATCATGTGAGACGCTGGACAGCAGCATCGAGCGCAGTTTTTCGCGCTCCTCGCGGATGCGCGTTTCCGCCATCGAGCGTTCCAGTTCGATATGTTCCAGCACACTTGCCGTCTGGTCAGCAATGGCTGCTAGCAACCGTCCAAACCACGCATCAAGATGTGTTTTACCGCGCGGCCTGACGCCCAGAACCCCGATTTCGCCCGCCTGGGAAATCATTGGCTCGAAACGCCACTGCGTCCCCGGGTTAAAGGGCGTTGCGCGGCCGGTCGTTTTCATCTCCGTCCAGCAACCATCGAGCGCCTTGCGGTCGGCGCCGTCCAACGTCAGCCCGACCGGGAAGGCAGGCTCGATGTTGCTGGGGTTCAGCATCGGCGGCAGAAAAAATGCCACATCCACTTCGAGCATCCGCTCCAGTTTGCGTTGCAGTTTTTCAAGCGCCTGTTCACGCGAAAAAGCGTTCGAAGCGACACGGTAGAGCGTAAACAGCGCACTGGTGCTCAACTCGCGCTTGGCGGCTTTCTGCGCATAATCTCTGGTCTGGCTGGTGAATAGCGAAATCAGCAACGCCGCGAACAAGAACAGCCCCATATTAAGCATGTCTGTCACCGTATAAAGCTTGAGGACATGATATGGCACGGTAAAATAATAATTGACGGTAAAAAAGCTGGCCACTGATGCCACCAATCCCGGCGGCAACCCAAAACGCCCGGCCACGAAGGCGCAGGCGATCATGAACAGCAGTGCGACATTTTGGTCGTTGATGCGGAACAACGCCGGCGGCAGAAGAGATTTGAGGAACAATGCACTAAGATAGGCCGCGCCCACTGCCAGCAGGGCATAGGCGAAATCCTTCGGTCGCAGGGCACGCAGGTGCAGTTTCTCTATCAGGTTCTGACGGAAATGCATGCCAGAAAGCGGAACGATTTCCACCTGTGCATGCTGGCTGGCGAGGCGCACCATGCGCATCCACGGCAGGGCACGTAGGCTCCTGAACCTGCCTTCCGCTTCGACGCTGCCTACAATGATTAGCGCGATGCGCCCGCCTTCTTTTTCAAGTAGATGCGCCAACCCTTTTTCCATCGTTTCGGCTTCGAGATGCGCTGTCTCTCCGCCCATCTGTTCGGCCAGCGTCAGCAAGCGCAGCACGCGCTCGCGCGAACCGTCATCGCCCTGCCGCAGATACGTTGGGGTTTCAATGAACACCGCGCACCATTTCATCCCTTTCTCCTGCGCCCGCCGGTGTGCAATGCGCAGCAGTATGGCCGCTTTGGGATGATCCTCAATACAAGCGACAATAAGGTTGCGGGACACGGGCACAAACGCAGCGGCGGTCATAAAACTCCTCTATTTTAAGATGGACAACTAAGCATAAAAAATCCATAAGATTTTGTGGAATAATGCTGATTTCTTCATTTTTTAGACAATTTTACAGCGTATTTTATAGCGTATTTCTTGCGTAATCCACCAGGATGGTTTAGCGTCATCTGCCATGACCGCATTCGTATATTTCCCTGCCCGATGCGTCCCCGCCATTTTGCTAGCCGGAGCATTGTGCTCGTGCGACACATTGCCTTTTAGACACCTGTTCATCCCTCGCGCCAACCATGTCAAGGCGGCACAGACGCATTATCATGCCGACGCCTACGTGCAACATCTCGCGCTGGCCAGGCTGACGCCGGAAGCAGGCACAGCCGACCTGAACGTCATTGATGCCTATGCCACGCAGAAACCGAAGCCGGAACACCAGACCATCCTCGTGCTTGAATATAAAACCGGCAATGATCCCGCGATGCAGCAAGTGGCCGCGCCGGTCTTTCCTGCGTCCAGACCTACCGGCAAAAATACTGAATTTTCGGCCTTGCTGGAGATCATGAACCGGCTGGACGGTAATGCCGCTACGCTGCACAATCTTCACCTTGCCGCAGTGACGGTGGCGCCCGATGAGGCGCTCAGCCTGCCCGACAGCAGCAGCCAAAACATCCGGCAGGCGCTGGACGATCAACAGCAGCGTCTGCTGGGCAATGCCGAAATGCTTCCGTTACTGGACGATGCCCGGGCGCAGCTGCAACTGGCGCGTTTTTTCATGGATCATCGTTTCCGGGACGCCGCCTATATTTCCGTCGATAACGTCACGCGGGAACTCGCTTCGGCAAGTCAGAACACGTCGATGGATACGGACGCCATCAAAAATCTGTCGCACGAACTGGAAGCGCTCGAAAGCCAGTTGCACAAAATTCTGCCTTTCACCTTATCCCCGCAGTAGCGTGATTATTTGCGGCTACTTTCTGCCTTTGTCTTCGCTTCAATAGCACTGATCAGCCCGTCCATGCTCTTTTGCTGAAACACGGAAGCAAACTCTGAACGCTGGGTCGTAATCAGACTGACGCCCTCGATGATGATGTCGATGATTTTAAACTGCCCGTTTTCACCCACGAGCAGACGATATCCTGCTAATGTGTCCTGCGACTGATTCGGCGCTTTGATCTGCATATTGACAGTAAATTGTCCTTCTTCTTCGCTCTTTACGTCGGTGATGGTGTATTTGGCTCCGGTGTAATCGGCGAAATTAGTGGTATAGCGCGCCAGCAAATATTGCTTATAAGCTTGTAAGTAGTGATCGCGCTGCTCCGGTGTCGCCTGCCGCCAGGCATGTCCCAATACGAATTGCCCCATCCACGGAATATCGACATTTTCAGCGAACATTTGTTGCAATTGCGCCTGCTTCTCAGCTTTGCCTGCACCACCGTTGACAATATCGAGCACACGTTTACCTACCCCGTCAACGAACTGGCGGGCATCGTCGGCGCTGGCTGCCATAGCGTTTGCCGCTATCACGGGCAATAATAGGCCTACCATAAAAATCGCCGCCATTTTACGCAACATGGTCTTCTCCCTCGTTCTAGTCCTGCGAGCCGAAGGCTGCACAAGATTTATGCTGCCATCAAATCAATGCCAACATAAAGAAGCGATACGAAATCGGCTCTTTAGGCTACCTTTATAAAACATTTATTTTTTCTCGCGATTCTTCTTCTATGTTTCTTATGTGGCGCCTCCTATCTTGATTTTTACACATCAATCATGGAGGAATCTATGCAAACGACAGTCAAAGAGTTGATGCGGGCGAATCCCGAAACTATTTCCCCAAATAGTTCATTGAAAGAAGCGGCGCAGAAAATGGAATCGATCGATTGTGGCGTGTTACCGGTAAGCGAAGAAGAATCCACGGAAGAGGGAGGGGAGAGCGGCATAATGGGAATCATCACCGATCGCGATATTGTGCTACGCGCTGTAGCGCAGGGTAAGGATGTAACCAAGGAGAAAGTAAGGGATTACATGACTCAGCAAGTTTTTTATTGTGGCGAGGATGATACGTTAGAGGATGCCGCAAAAGTGATGCACGAGCATCATGTCAATCGCTTGGTGGTCAAAAATAAAAGCGGCAGAATGTGCGGCATCCTGTCCTTCGGCTGTATACTGAGAAAGGACAGTCGTATGCAGGAGATTCACAAAGTTCTTGAATGCACCGTCGGCAAAAAAGCTGCGTAAGGAGACGGATTATGCAACGCATGACCAAACTGCTGGCAAATGCCAGTGTGATGGCGCTTATCGCCGGCGCAGCAGTGGCGAATATGGCTGAACCATCCATCAGCAACCTGCCTGATAAAGGAATGGTGACGGTATCGGGCACCGTAGAAAAAGTGGAAAACGAGCGCGCCTTCAGGTTGCGTGATAACACTGGCGCCATCGAAGTCAAGGTTACCTCCGGTGAATCGGTCGTGCTCAAGCAAGGTGACAGCGTGACCGTCAGCGGTCAGATAGAGAACCTCTTGTGGGGGCTGATGGGCAAGGATATCAACGCCACCGGCGTCGAAGTGCATAAAGACTTGCCTACGGCGCTTTCCGATGCCGTGACGAAAACCACCGGCATTACGATGGATAAGGCAGAAAATGTGCGGATCGGCAAACTGCCCGCGCAAGGGATGGTGCAGATTACCGGTATTGTCGATAAAGTAAGCGATCAGAAGAACTTTACCCTGAAGGATACCACCGGCGCCGTCGATGTCAGCATCCAGTCCGACGAAAATGTGGTGCTGGCCAAAGGAGCGGAGGTTACGGTAACTGGGTATGTCAATAATGGCATACTGGGTAAGAAAATCCGCGCCACCCATGTCATCCTACTGTCCAATGCACCCGCGGATACCGGCCATATGAATGCCGGCGTAAACTAAATCTTTATGTGAGTTTTGCTCCTCTAACATTCTACACTATTGCTTTCGGCGCAATGCCGTGAATCTTTGTCCATATCCCGCTCGAATTCAGTGAAAGCAAATTTACCGGGTATATAGCCCAGGAAGCGGCCGGCGATGCGTTTGTAATCCTCCCAATGCTCCCCCCCTACATAGATGGGGAAACATGAATAAATGCTGAAACACTCAGCATTGTAGATATATTTTAAGATACACAGGTTTGCGGTCCGTCGTCGTCTGACCTGTTGATTCTTTTTTGTGGCCCCTGGCCCCCAGCGGCTTTTGCTTGCAATAACGCATCGACAACCGTGTTAAGTTCAGCCAGCGCTTGCGGGGTAGTGGCGGTAATCTTTTGTCCACCGTCATACACCCGGCGGCCCGCGCCCCTGACGATGGCGCTAAATTGACCGGGAAGGTAATCGGGTTCTTTCGGTTTTCCCACTTCTTGCAGTTTTTTCCGCGCTGGGATCTGAACATTGCCCAGACCCTCAATATCCATATGTTGGCATTGCATTTTAAGACTGGGGTGATTGGTTTCTATTTCTATTCCGTATTGCATAGACCCATCGGACAGAAGCCTCATCCTCGGCATAACTCGGGTAGCGAATTGGGGGGTCTTTCTTTGCATTGCATTTTCAATATCGGAAAAAGCCTCTTCGATCAGCTGAGCTTTTAAATTCAACGCACGGAAGTTTTTCAATGCTACCTGGTCTTGTTTCAGCCGGTCACTGATTTTCTCCAGATATATTTCCGCCGCCGATCGCTCGCCGACGGGACTCGTCACTTTAAAGGAAATCCTGCGATCTCCTGCAGCATTATATTGAGCTTTCTCAAAGTCTTGCATGTCACCACTATCCTCAAGTATCATTAGAATAAGCCGGGCAAACGTCGCCGTTCGTACCCCCGGTTTGCCGGGTTTATCGGGTGTTCCCACAAAATGCAGTTTAACCGTTGTTTCTTCCATGTCGTTTCCCTTAATCTTAACCGGCACCGATTCCGACTCCGAGGTCATAGCGCATGTTTGTCGATCCTCCTCATCTTCCTGCATACGCGCATGGATTTCTTCACGTGTGGGTGGACGTTGCTCCTGTCCTACCTTAGCGTCGGATAGTGACAATCCTACCGCTTTCCCGATAGCTTTTATATGAGTAACTAACGGATGTTCCTGGTTATTTTGATCAGATGCGGTAGTCATAAAACACTCTCCGGATAAATATCGGCTAAAATTACCAGAAAAATGTGAAACTTTTATGAAGATTAACCTTAATATAATAATTTTAACAAAACTGTAACATTCTCACTATAATCTTTAAAAACAATATAAACAACCCGATATTCCGGAGAGCAAATGGCGGTACCGGCACCACATGCATCACCGAAATGGCTGCTCGATAAAATGCTGGCCGATCCGCTTACGGACGTACGCTACCGCTATGAGCAAGCATTGAATGCGGAGGCATTTGATGTGCAGACATTGGATGATTTAATCCAAGCGCTGCAGCAGGCCATACCACCCGCGGAACGTGCCAATCTTGATAAGCAGATTATTATTATTCGCGAAGCGCTGCACGATCCTTTTAAGCTGGCATTTCGGAACATTTCTCTTAAGACAGAATCGGAACGGCTATTATGGGCATTTGCCGCTACCTATGTTGCCGCCAACGGACAGAGCTGCGGGCCGGTGGAACGACATTCGATCTGGTCGAAAATAAAAGGTGATGTCTGGGCGGTACATGAGTTGGGGATAAATTATGCCCATCTGTTTAAAAGTACGCAGGATTCAAAGGCACGCGTGCAATGGGGACTTCCGGGAAGTGGTTTTCATTACCGACCGGCAGAGAATCTGATCAATCTCGATATAGTGGCCTGCCTGGTTGAACCACAGTACTTGTATAATTTTTATCATGAAGAAAGTCATCGCCTGTTTTCGCTGAAATTTCCCCCCAGTATGGAAAGAGAAAATCAGCGTCTTAAGCAACTTGCCGAAAAGCATGCAACCGCCCTACTAAATGAGCAGGAAAAAAAAGAGGCGATGGAAACCGGCATACGTGCCACACTCCTTTCTCATTTTTTTAATGCGCTTGAAGATCAAATGGCCGATACTTATGCCTTACGGCGCTTTGAACATGACGGCCGGCCGGATCCTATAGACAGGATGATGCAGCTGGTGCCTTACGGCAGCTCGTTCGCCAAACATATTCACCACTACGATGATGCAATCCGGCTGAATGGCACACCCCCAGCGCCCAAAGCCAACCCTACCGCCGCCGATAAATGGGACAATCTTCAACTGGCCGCAACAGCCTGCATGTATATGCGGCCCGAGCATGGGCTCCTGCCGGATACGCTGGAAAGCTGGCGCCGTCTCGGCATTGAACCGGAATGGCTTGAGGCGAAAGGAGAAGCTCCCGGTGACCCGCCAGTCAAGGGCATGGATGCCATTCAGCTGTTAATGCAGTATTCGCGCCGCATCGGAGACGAGCAGCCTCCGGTGAGGTTATACGACCGGCCCAATGATATGCAAAAGGAAGCCCCGCTATTTTGTGATCGCCGTTTGACAATCATTGAAGAGACGTTCGATCGCTTTGGTAAACCGCTTCTGAAAGATACGGTTCAGGAAAAACTGAATAATCTTGAGCAGCAGGAAAAAGAGCAAGGCCGATCGGAAACAGGATTGTCCTCACCCATCAAGATCATTTTTCTACCGCCCGGAAGCCCGATGCCACAAGGAGAGCCGGGACCGCAAATACAAAATCAAAATGGGCAACTGGTCATTGTCATTATTTTGCCTCCTGATTCCCCGCAAGAAGCACGTAAACAGAAACAGCCGCCACCTATCGCGGGCAAACCGGATCATGGTAAAGACGACCCTGATTCGCAAAATATACCACCGGGACAGGTTGTTCCCGAAAAATTGCCTACTCTGGAAGAACTGAGGCAACAGCAAGCAGAAGCGGAACAGCTGGAGCAAGTACAAAAGGTACTACAAACAGCCATGGCTGAACAAGCCGCACAACAAGTTGCAAAAGATGCCGGCAAACCCCAACCCAAACCCAATCTTCCAGAGCGCAAACCGCATCGGCCCAAACATGGTCCCGGGGCGCGTCTCGGGCCGGGCGATAATGCCAGGGCATTTCAAGCCATCGGGCAGAAAAACCTGGGCGAACATGAATTGTTCCTGAACCAGAATAGTTGGGCCATTGACCAGCTTTACGAAAAGCTTAAGGATATCCAGGGCAGCCAACAACAATTGATTACCGGCATTGAGGGATACGATATAACGCCGCACGGTCTGCCCAGTGATCCGCATCGTCATGTCGATCTGGCGATTGCAAAGGAAGCGGGCGGAGAAACCTTAGCTCACCATGAATTGTTCCCACAGCCACGCGACAAGACCCGTCCCCCCATCATGAATGTTGCCGTACTCTGCGACGGTTCAAGCAGTGTAGTAAAATACCGCGATCAGATTTTAGGTGTGGGAACGGCCATGAATGCTGCCAGCAAACGTTGCAATGAAGAAACCCCGCACCCATGGATTAATTGTTTTGTCAACCTATGGGGGGCAGAACAAGCAGTGGAAGTGGTGGCTCCTGATTTCAGCGAATTCACCATTGATGCGGGTATAGAAGGCGCCCGCCAAAGGGCTAATTTCTTTTCTTCCAATCTTACTCCTTCCATCAGGGAATTTCTTAAATCTTCGATCAGAACGTTCGAAGGTGCACGGCGCGGCGATACCAAGCAACAGGATCTTGTCGGCACCAGCCATCTCTTTATTGTTTCGGACGGTGACATCGACGACCCTGACGAGGCTAAAAGAGCCATAAAGACTTTGCTGGAAATATGTCCGAAAATATCGGTGGATGTTGTGATTATTGATGATCCACTGCGGAAGCGTAGAGCGATAGGCATGGATAATATGATAACGACATTAAAGCCGGAATTTGACGATAGGATCAGCATAACGCACGTGCCAGGAACCAAGGTGGCAAAGGGTATGGTAGATGCCATGGATCATGCTCTTGACCGTCTCAAAAAAGAACCCCCTATCGGCGTTGATCAGGCGCTTGACCAATTCCGCCAGGCGCAGAATGAACTGGGTGAAGGATTACAAGTAGAACGAATGTAATGATAGTGATGTGTGAAAGAGGTATCTCATGAGCAATGACCCCTTCCTGATAGAACCAAAACGGCTGGGCGCAAATCCGCGCATGATGGTACCGACGGTGGACACCCGGCGGACAGAAGGATCGGCCAATTTCACGAGAAGGCTTGGGGTGGTCAATCCTCAACAACCGCTCATGATTTACACACCATTGCCGGAAGATGAACTCCAGGGGATAGCCAATCGCAACATCGTCATGCCGTACTTCATGGAGCATGCAAAAAAAATCCATGAAATGGCCACGCCACAAAACAAAGCACGGTTATTGTTTGTCGAAGGCGATCCTTCCACGGGCAAAACCTTTAACCTGACGGCAGTAGCACGACATTATGGTGCACCGATCATTTACGGCTGCGACGGCAAACGGGCAGAGGAACTACTTAAACAGCCGCGTTTCAGCTACAATACGGGAAATTCCCTGGAAGACCGCATTAATGGCCTGCTTGAAAAAATCAATAAAGGCGAGGACGGCAGAAAAATGGATGCCATGTCGCTACGGGCTTTGCAACAGCTTGGAGAGGCGTTTATCCATGACGAAAGCGGCAAGTATCAGCTCAACTGGAGCGTTATTGGGGGTATGGGACATGAAGATACTAAAACCCACAAACCCGATCAGGCCTCCTACGACAAAGTAAAGTCGGCGCTTAAGGATTTTCTCTGGGCTCAGGGCGAATCCGTTGAACCGAAAACAATGGAAGTAAAATATGTGGATGGCCCGATTATCCAGGCCATCAAGCAGAAAAAACCGTTCCTCATTCTCGATGAATTTACACGCATGCAGGATTACGGTCACCTACTCAATGTAACCGCGGTATTTGCCGGTCTTGATGATGGCTATCCCCTGACCGACGCCGACGGCCAACCTATTGCTTTTAAACGCGGAGAAGTGCCCATCCTGTTGCTCACCGGCAATAGTCTTGGCGATATCGGCGTTTCTAAAATGCCTGAGCCATTAATGTCCCGCCTTCAAGGCAATAAAATTACCTTAAAATTGCCGGATTCCCATGAAGAACGTGTCTTCAATTGGCGCCACGTCATTGAGAAACAACTGACCGGCGGACTTCCAATGACGACGATGGCCTTCGCCGCTCATAGCAAAAAGGATGGAAATACGAAAAACCTCTCGATGCCGGACGATCCGGTAATATTGCTGGAGAGCCGCAAAGAAGAATGGCGTCAGTTTTTCCGCGATTTCTTTGATTTTGCCATCAGCGAAGAAGAGCAAAGCAAAGTGCAGAAATGGCAGCTCCTAAATCAGCATTATTACGAAGATATCATGAACGCATCCAAACATCTGGCAGAATATTTTGCCGCATTGCCTCAGTATTTCGATAAAGACTACCCGGCCTACGCTAACGTCACTGACCCGCCCGACTTGAAAGAAAAAATCCGCAAAGAATTGCGCAACTACAATCCCCAGATTGATTACCGTACCGTTGCCGTCGCGATCATGAATGCTGCACGGCCTAGGAGTGAGGGAATAAGTGGTGCGGAGGCAGGACCATTTTTTCTGACTGGGAGGATGCCGCCTAACGGCAACGCTCAGGACAAACCCATAGAAGCGGTGATAGGAACTCAGCTTGTAGATGAGGTGGTACTGCGGATCAATGAAGAATTACTCAAACCGATTCAGGATAATGACGTGAAGGATTATATACGTAACTTGTTGGTCGATCATATGGCTACTTGTAAACTTATCAACCAAACAGGTGCTAGAGGGATAGCTCCATTTGAAAAATGCCTTAATCGAACTCCTGAACAATGCCGGGATTATGATCAATATACAAGACGCACCGATGTAGTAATAGAAGCGCTTAAGGAGCGTATCGGAGAGCGTTTTCCACAACTCGAAAGTAAAATCCCCGATGATTTTATCAGTAGAGGCGACATCGAGGCACTGCTGAACATTATGGATATTGCCAGAGAAGGATCGGTGCGAAAGTTGCTATTGTTTGACGATACGATGCAGGAGCATAATATCAGCGCACCCCTGCAAATGGCCAGCGGCTATGATGCGGCCGATCTGGGTAATCGTGCCGTTCCCGAATTAGTAAAAACAGCGCCGCAAGCACTGGTTACGGATGCCGCTTTACTCGACAGCCTGACATTACCCCTTATCGGCAAAAAGAATTTCGATCGCCTGTGGACAACCGATCTTTCCCGAACGGGGAAATGGGATCGCACCAATCCGGCGCTGGAAGTGGCTGAAAATCGGTCAAGCACCGGGCTGGCCGTGACATCAGTAATATGTAAGAATGCACAAACCAACCGGCCCTGTGAATTACTAATCGTGCGTAATAATCATAAAAATCATACCGTTATTGTCGGTGACGCCATTGACCCGAAACTGAAAGAACGGCTTAAAAAAGCTGGGTTGGGCATTACTTATGTTAATCGCCACCACACCGAAGCAAAAGAATTAGTCATGCATCTAAATCAGGTTTTCGATGACAACTTTAATCTGCGCAACCTAATGATCAAGGCATTTCGGCTACGCCATTCCTTGCGGCACGCCGATAAAAGAGAAGTTACGGAAGAGTTTGCTTTGAATGAAATTGGCAGCACTAAGATTGCCAGCAATGCAGGCAGGTTAGAAGCAAAGGCACCCAAGGGAGAAAAGGGGGAAGAAATTACTGTAACTAACACCATCCCCTACTATATTTTCTCGAAAGAACTAAACTTATAATGCGACAAGAAGGAGAGGCTATGAATCAGAATAAACCCCAACAAGTTATCGCTTCGGAGATGCTGGACCAGATGCTCATCCGTCTTGCTTTACAGAACGCCATGAAATTCCCCCTCGAACGCACGGCAACAGCCTCGGTTTATGCCATACCTCCGGGATGGGAAACCGCTGTCTTGAAAGCCGATGGTGCCCTACCCAAAGCACTAAGCAGCGCAGAGCTGGAGACGTTAGTTCAACAGGGAAAGAAAACCATTTTTATCCCAAAAGAGACAACGCTTATGCCTGGCATAGTTGCCCGTCAGCTTGACATAGTGTATGCCGACGTTGCTGTTTTTATGGAAGGCCAGTAACACTTTCGGAATCAAATCCCTAATCGATTCAAGGGGTTAATCGCGATCATGTCCGTGGCCATGCCCATGCCCGTGCCCATGTTCATGTTCTTCGTCTTCTTCATGCTCCCTATGCTCCCAGTATCCGTGCGCGAAATGCCACTTGGGACCCCGCTGTTCCCAACGCTCCGGCACCCAATAATAGCCCGGGCGTTCTTCTATCCAACGTCCCCTAACCCACACATGTTCGTCATCTTCCCAGCCCCAGTATCCTGGTGCCCAGGTATAGCCTGGGCGCGGCTCTGGAACGACTTCGACGTATGCAGGAGGAGGCGGCACGCCGATATCGATATCGAAATTAACATGGGCGCCGGCGGAAGTGACGCTGGCTGCCATAACGACACCGGTGCATAATATTATGTTTCGGATCGACATAGTGGTCTCCTTCTTTATGGATTTTTTGGAACGAATTTTCCCGCAAAAGGCTCTGATGTTTGATTTTTGTCAAGCATTTCAGGAAGTGAATTTTCTTCGTTTTGATGCTCTTCCGGATCGGGAAGATTACCGAATTTCAGCCGCCGGTTAGTGTCGGCATTGTAAACCAATTTGAGCATATACATCTTCCTTTTCATTAACCGGGAATCCGCCATGTGCCGTCATCTTCGCGGCAGGCCGTTCCATATCCCGTATGTCTCTCTTCACCGACATAAATGGTCTGGCTGTATTCGCGGCAATACCGGCCTTCGTCATCGGTGTAGCGTTTATGAGGAACGATGGTGCCGCTGTTGTCGCCGTTCTTCCATGTCCTGGTATGACCGGTTTCCATGGCGTTCTGCGAGGCCTGCTCATACGAAGCCATATCGGCCCTGTCCAGCGATTTTCCGACGACGTTGCCGAGTATGCCGCCCAGTAGTGTGCCACCTATAATAGCCACTGTCCTGCCTGCGCCGCCGCCGATGGTGCTGCCGATAACGCCGCCGCCGATAGCGCCAACGGCGGTGCCGACATCGGTTTTATTGAGCGCCCCGCCATTCTCGATGCCGCGGCCCGGCGCGCCGTTTGGCTCGGTGCAGGCGGTCAACATGGTGGCAGTTACTATTGCAACAATCAGTTTCGAGTGAGAGTTTTGCATGGTTTTTCTCCCTAAGTTATTAACGGAGTAGTACGATCTAGAGCCCTAGGGTGCAGAAATTTATATAAAAATACGATGCGCTTGAAAGCCCGCTTCATTAAATAGGCATCAAGAGGCAATAGAAGAACTTCGGTGCGGCAACGTTTATAAGTGCTTTATGAACAGGGATATGATCACGCATCGTTTTTTGAGGCGGGAGTGGCTAGGGTCTGGTTCCACAACGAAAGGAGGTAAACAACATGCCAACCAATCCCAATCCGAATATGGGTCAGCAGGGTCAGCAGGGTGGTTATGGTTCCCAACAGAACCAATCGGGCCAGCAGAGCCAACAGAGCGAAGCCGATCGCAAGCGCCAACAGCAGCAACAAGAAGGTAAGAAAAACGCAAGCTCTGACCAACACGACTAATTAAACAAGCAGTGCAGTGCAATACCCGGGGAAATCTCATTGCTTCCCCGGGCTGCGCTGCAACTACCACATATGCAAAGGAGAAATGCCATGCCACTTAGAAAAGGCAGCAGCCAAAAAACCCTCAGCCACAATGTCGAAGCAATAGTTCATCACTGGAAGAACAGTGGAAAGGTCGGTGGCGGCTATCGGCGCAGCAAAAAGAAAGCGGTAAAACAGGCCGTCGCGATTTCCATGAAAAAGGCTGGGAAATCCAAAAGAAAACCCAAGCTCGTGCATTCCGCATCTGCACGGCATTTAATGTAAATCAAGCCGCCGTTTTATGAAAAGAACCATACCATCGTGTAGTATCCTATTATTACTATCTGCTTGCGTGGTAGCACCTGCGTATACGCCTCCGTCTGGGTATTACGGAAGCGCCGCCTACGAGTATTATCCTGGTTATAATTATTATTATGGCGCGCCTTACCCGGCCTACTATGGCGCTTTCGGGTTTTATGACTGGAGATACTGGCGTGGCTATGGGCCGGAGCATGAACATTGGGGTCATTATCAAGGGCATGGCAGACATTGGGGGCATGACGAGTAAAAGAAAGGATTTTTTATGTCGACACAAACTTTGTCCCAAGCACGCAGCTTTGTTATTCCTTTCCCGGTGCGTGAAAGGCGCCGGCCGTTCCTCGATGCGTTGCAGCACATCGAATACGGGCGGATGACCATGATTACACCAGATGGAAACGGGTTAGAATTTTTCGGTACTGAAAAAGGTCCTTCCGCTTACCTACGGATCTATGACTGGGAAGTGCTGGATAATCTGGTGGTTTGCGGCGAAATTGGATTTGCCGAAGCCTATATCGATAAGCGCTGGGATACGACAGACCTGCCAGAGCTGCTTACCTTCGGACTGATGAATTCGAAGTCCCTCGAACAGTTTTTTCATGGCGATCCGTGGTATGCGTTGTGGCTGCGCCTGCGTTATTTGTGGCATGGCAATTCACTACGCGGCAGCAAACGTAATATCATGGCGCATTACGATCTTGGTAATGACTTCTATGCGCTGTGGCTCGACGAAGGCATGACCTATTCCGGCGCTTTGTTCGAGGGGGATGAAAGCCGCAGCCTGGAAGAGGCGCAGCAGGCAAAATACCGGCGTATCCTGGAGAAACTCTCGGCTATGCCCGGCGACCATATACTGGATATAGGCTGCGGCTGGGGCGGGTTTGCGGAAGCGGCGGCGCGTTATAACATAAAAGTTACCGGCATCACCATTTCCGAAAAACAGGCGAGCTATGCCCGGGAACGGCTGTATCGCGCTGGGCTGCATCATCTGGCCTCCATAGAGCTTATCGACTACCGCGAAGTGACCGGAACCTTCAATCATATCGTATCGCTCGGCATGTTTGAGCATGTGGGAG
>Ga0207154_1036_pt1 | contig 17588 bp, 27 predicted proteins | sample Alteio_BWMinHeat_28_FD_153576 | JGI IMG/M metagenome (GOLD analysis project Ga0207154, IMG submission 153576) | Enriched cells from forest soil in Barre Woods Harvard Forest LTER site, Petersham, Massachusetts, United States -... | ecosystem: Environmental > Terrestrial > Soil > Temperate forest >... | reverse complement strand
TTGGCGGTCGAGATGTTTCGGAGTCTGCGGCGACCAGTAGGTGTTCCACCAGCGCGATAGAATCGGCTCCATGACGGAACTGCGTTTCGGAACATCTGCCTTCACAGCGGCCAGTCGAGATGGTAGTTTCTACCCCGACTGGCATACGGCAAAGGATTGGCGCGATGGCAAATCCCGAACATCTGTCGAAACTCAAAGAAGGGGTAGCGGCCTGGAATGCTCGCCAGTCTAACCTGCCGAGGGCGACGACCGACCTTAGTGGTGCGGACTTAAGCGGGGCCGACCTGAACCAAATCAAACTTGAGGGTGCAAACCTCAGCAATGCGAATCTTGCCGGAGCCGACCTGAGTGGTGCGAACCTCATTGGCGCATCGCTGATCGGCGCAAACCTAGTTGGTGCAAACCTAGTTGCCGCGAATTTCTGGGGTGCGAATCTGAGCCGGGCAAATCTCCGTAAGGCGGACCTAAGGGGATCTTGGGTGTCTTTGCTCAATCTCAATTTGGCAACTAACTTCGGTCGAGTAAATTTTCAAAATGCAATCCTAGAAGAAGCGATCCTCAGAGAAGGGGATTTTCCTTGGGCGGATTTCACCGTTGCGAATCTAAAATCCGCAGACCTGACCGAGGCGCGATTAAATAGTTCAACCCTATCAAGTGCCGACCTTGAGGGCGCAGACCTGAGCAGAGCAGAGCTTATCGGGGCATCCCTGACGTATACGAGACTTCGTAACGCGAAACTAAACCAAGCGAATCTGCAGGGCGTAATTTTCCAATCTGCCTATCTTGATGGGTCGGACCTGACCGAGGCAACCGCCAAGCACACTGTCTTCGCGGACGTGGACCTCAGCTCCGTGAAAGGTCTTGAATCGGTAAGTCACCAAGCTCCCTCGACGATTGGCATAGACACGATCTTTCGCTCTAAGGGCAACATTCCCGAGGCGTTCCTCCGTGGCTGTGGACTTCCAGACCCTTTCATTGTCTATGCGCGTTCGCTTTCGACCAGTTCAATCGAATTCTACTCCTGCTTCATAAGCTACTCCACCAACGATCAGGAGTTCGCTGACCGCCTCTATGGCGATCTGCAGAACAAAGGCGTGCGCTGTTGGTTTGCCCCTCATGACATCCAGGGTGGGAAGAAAATCCACGAGCAAATCGACGAGGCAATCCGCCTTCATGACAAGTTGCTGTTAATCTTATCGCCCAATAGTATGAATAGTGAGTGGGTGAAGACGGAAATCGCCAAGGCCCGCAAGCGCGAGTTGCGAGACAACCGCCGAGTCCTCTTTCCCATCCGTCTCACACGCTTCGAAGCTTTGCGTGACTGGGAGTGCTTCGACGCTGACGCCGGAAAAGACTCCGCCCGCGAGATTCGTGAGTACTTCATCCCAGATTTCAGCAACTGGAAAGACCATGACTCCTATCAGAAAGCGTTTAGTGGATTGATCAACGACTTGCAAGCTCCCGCCTGATCTATATATGGCCGAACTAAGGATTGGCACATCCGCCTTCACCGCTGCGGGCTGGCCCGGCACGTTCTATCCTGACAGCTTGCCAAAGCACGACTACCTCAGCTACTACGCAACGAAATTCAACACCGTCGAGGTGGACTCCACGTTTTACGACACGCCTTCCATCCCGACGGTTAAGGGATGGAATGCCAAGACTCCACTCGGATTTGTTTTCTCCGCGAAGGTCCCCCAGATCGTGACGCATGCGAAGGTTCTCATCGATTGCGATGTGGAGTTCAAGCAGTTCATCGAAGTCATGGACAATCTCGGCGACAAGCTTGGTCCACTCCTCCTCCAGTTTGGTTTCTTCAACAGTTCGGTCTTTCGTGGCGTCAACGATTTCCTGGCGCGGCTTCGGCCATTTCTAAAGAAATTGCCGAAGGATCACAAGTTCGTGGTCGAAATCCGAAACAAGCAGTGGTTGGTCCCACAGTTCATCGAGTCTCTTCGTGAACGCGGCGTAGCTCTCGCCCTCATCGACCAAAGCTGGATGCCTCGGCCCAGAGAATGGTTCGAGAAATTCGACCCGATCACCGCAGACTTCACCTACGTGCGCTGGCTCGGGGATCGTAAAGCCATTGAGGAAAAGACGAAGGTATGGAACAGACTGGTCGTGGATCGCAGCGCCGAACTAACGGAATGGGCCGAGGTGCTGGGTAAGGTAAGAGTTCCGATCTACGTTTACGCGAACAATCATTACGCCGGGTACAGCCCGGCGACGGTTGAAATGTTCCGTAATCTGTGGCGAAGACCGATACCGGAACCTACAAAGCAGTTTCGAGGGGCGGAGCAAGGTCAACTATTCGAGTGAACTTATGATGCTGTCTTGACCGCTGCTTTATTCTTCGTTTCTGTCCCGATCCATGCTGGCGGATCGCTCGCAGGAAATGACTCCAACGAAGCCTCTTCGACAAGATCGAGTTCTTGATCCTCGTTCTGTTGAATCGGTGCGGGTTCTTTTTGCTGTTGCGGCATCATGCGCCTATTCTGCGCCAGAACGGAGACTTTCTCAAAGCCTCTCCGAAACTGACCAGGTTCTTGATTTCTGCGGAACAACTGTATAGTGTGACGAATGTTCGTCCCCGACTATTGTTAACCAGAGACCACCCGCCGGCTCTGGTCCATCGCTCTGCGGAGGGACAAATGGACCAAAACCCTGTTTCTTCCCACTTCCATATTCAATGGAATGACTTTGTCTGCTTGGACTGGCAATGCTTCACTACCCGTGAGGCAGCTATGATACGGGCCAAGGAACTTGCTCGGCCCGATGAAGAGTTCACTATCGTAGAAGTGTCCGGGAAGTGTGCTCCAGGCGTGCGAAAAGCGGCTTCAGCTAGTTAGTCTTGTTGCTGCCGGTTTTCACTCGCCCGCGTGCTCTTTGACGACACTTCGTGGGTCCTTGTCGTCGCGCAGCCCAACAAACTTCGCGTGCCTAAGACGATCCCCTGCAGTCCACTCAAGGAATTCGATCCGAGCAACGATCTCTGGACGCACCCAGACACACTTCTTCATCTTTTCAGCCGTTAGGCTCTCGCCCCAACGGGATTCTTTTTCATCTGGCAGATTCGCGAACGGCATGTTGGACGACACGAGCCCGCGAATCTTGTCAAATACTTGCCGTCGTAGAGCCGGAACGAAGCCATTGCGGACGCGAGCAACGTAGACCAAATCCTTGTCTTGGTAGTAGCCGACGATCAGTGAATCAAAACCATGAGGGCCTGGGATGTATCCGCCTATGACGAGTTCCTGCCCACGGTTCACACGATATTTGATCCATGAGCCTGTTCGCTGCCCTGGTTGGTAGATGCTGTCTTTACGTTTGGCCACAACGCCTTCAAGTTGTTGGGCTCGCACGGCGGCAAGCATTACGCCCGCCGACACTTCAAACTGCTCAGATACCCGAATTCGGGAGTTTGGTTTGATGAGTTCTCGCAGGAGTTCACGGCGTTTGCTCAACGGCAGGTCGGTCAGGTCTCGACCTTCGCAAAGCAGGAGATCAAAAACGAAATAGTGGATGCGCGAAGCTTGGGTGCGAAAGTGTTGAAGCAGATTAAAGTTCGGTCGGCCCGAGTCATCGAGACAGACAATCTCGCCATCCACAACCGTTCCATCGGGCAGATCGGACAGCGCTTCGACGAGGTACGGGTATTGTGAGTTGAATGACTTCTTTCGCCGGGAGTACAAACTGACTTTGGTTCTGGACCTGACCGCTAGAGCGCGGTACCCATCGAGCTTGATCTCAAACGTCCATTCCACGCCGTCAGGGAGTCCCGTGACGGGCAGGCAATCCATTGGCTCAATGAAACAGGCTTCTCTTTTTGGAAGGTTGCCGAAGCGAGAAGAGCCTTGACGCATCGTTCAAGCTTACCGCGCCTAGCTCACCACACGAATTACGCTTTTCCCGCCTTCTCCCGTTTGACCTTTGCCCACCGCAGCTTCTGAGCCTTCGCGATCTTGTTCCGGGCGCACGGAAACGGTGACGTGCGCTATCATAATGCAATCGACCAAATGTCCTCATCCGAAGCCACTACAAGGAACATCCGCGTACGTGTCCAAGCGCAATATGACCCGAGGCGCTCTAATCCACAGCAGAGTCAGTGGTTTTTTCTCTACACCGTGAACATTACGAACGAAGGCCATGACACGGTACAGCTCGTCAGCCGCCATTGGGTTATCACTGATGGGATGGGAGAAGTAGAAGAGGTCCGAGGTCCTGGCGTCGTTGGCAATCAACCAGTGTTAGGGCCCGGCCAGAGTTTCGAGTACACGTCAGGCTGTCCCCTCACAACTCCATTTGGCTCGATGCATGGCACCTACCAGATGACCGATCAGGGTGACGAGCAGTTTGATATCGAGATCGCGCCCTTTACGCTGACGGAACCTTACAGCACTGTGAATTAGGGTCTGACGAGGCATTATTACGGTCAGTGATCGCAGGGCTGCATCACTTCTTCGTGTTCGCTGGCCACATTCCGATAATCCCTTTGGGAAACGTGCCCCCCGGTTTGTCGCGCAGCCGTTTGTTAGACCATTCGTCCAGTATTTCCTTGTGGACTTCGGCTGGGACGGCTTCCGGGCGCTCTAGCGATACATTTACGGTTTAACGACCGCTTGCTTTCCGCGCAGTCGATAGTTAATGACCTTTCCGTTAAACAACACGGAAATACTTTTTTCGTACAGTTGGGCCGGATAGTCTTGCCCAACTTGGATCTCTTTCTGTCTGCACTCAGCCGTGTACAGCACGTCGCCGATTTGAATCATGGTTTCCCCTAGCCGGGGGGGCGAGCATCTCAACGGCGGTCCCGGTATCGGACCGTCCTTTGGTGATACCAACGAAACTATGTGCGCTCTTAAGGGATAGTCGGCTGGATTCTGTTGCGCTATCACAGGAGCACAAAAGATCAGGACAGCCGCTACTGCGATTGTCTTATTCATACATCCTCCTTGTTCGTCTTCGGCGGCTTATGCTCTCATGCTTGGCTTTGTTTGAATCTATGTCGATCAATGGAAGGCGCGGAACCGCCAACGCCTGGTAAGTCGTCTTGTCGGAATGTGGGGCGGCGTCGATTCGAGCCTGTACGGTAAAATCTGCGAATGGCTCGGAACGACGTGAAGTTTTTGAAAGGCAGGCGTCAGTCTTACGACCCGAGAACTCGCGCCACCGCTTGCAACGCGGCTGTGAAATCTTGGTGGGTTCGTCCGCCCATTGAGTGAATTTGTCCATCAACATTACCGCGCAGGGCCGCTTTATCGGCGGGTGAAAGATTTGGAAATTTCGCCAATACTTCCTTCACAGCCTCGGGCCACATCGCCACGTAACCAGCGGCATTGTTGCTCTTCGCAACTTTCCTTGACCTCTCCGTAATCCGTCGCTGTAAATAGGCTCCCGGCGTCATTTGTTCTTCGGTCATTTACCTTCACCCCTTCTTCTCAATAGGGTATCTATTCCGAATGCTATGCCCCTCATGGAGTGGGAGTAAAGCGAAAAAACTAGCTGCCGCCGGGCGATGGCGAATAAACGCGGTCCACGGCACTCTTCATGATGAGTTTCATCTCAGCGTTTGAAATTCGTGAATGGCTCGGATCGTTGCCGCATGTTGGACAAGATTTGCCGGGAGATTCTAAGTTCGAACCGACTGGAGCAATACGGAATTCCTGTGGAACTCTAGAAACTGTTTTTGTCCGCTCGTAACCCCCCCCACGTTGACAACCCTTGTGGTGTCGATGCCCATGCGTCGAAGTGATGGGTGATGAGCCACAGGCGAGATTATCAAGTCCCCGTCGTTCTCAAAACCGATAAAGCCGCGATCAAAGAGATGGTCAATGCTAGGGGTTAGCAGCAAGCCGTTCTCGCCGTCCAGCCGCTCCTCGTTGGTCGAGTCCCGCCACGGTTTGCAATGACTTGCTATCAGATGTACGGGGTTCTCCACTCCAGTGATGCGACATCTCGACTCGATTCGGCTAACCCGATCTTTGAAGAGGCCCTGTCCGCTCCGGGCGCGGATGATGGCCAGTCGATCTGTCTCGCGAACCGCCGAGTCGTTGACGATCTGCTGTTCCAGCCTGCGCTCCCAAACGTCGAGATCATCCGCCGGAACGGGTTTCACGCCGCGTGCCGCCAGAGAAATCGGTTCAACCTCCCGACCAATCAAACCCATAAGTACCTCGGCAAGTGTGGCAGGCACCGCAGTCAGGTAGACCGACTGAATTCCGTTTCCATTGGGCTGGAGCGGTGAATACCGATCAGGGAGCAGGGGCCTGAGGACTTCAATATGGTCTTTAAGGACGGACCTTGTTCGCTAGCTCGGTGAAGCTTACCTTCACTTTCCAGCCGATGTTTTCCCAGTTCTGGCCGGCGTTTCCGAACTCTTCTGGCTTCGGACTCTCCCAGCAATAGGATTGTGCAACCCCAACAGCAAGGATTCGGGTATCTGCGAAGGAGAGGATTAGATCACCCGGTGCGACCTCGCGCATGGACTCGTAAAAAGGATTTCGCGCTCCGTTGGCGTTCCGTTTGGGCGACCAGAGATAACCGCCCTCAACTTCCTGGCGGTAAGTCTGATTCTGGTTGACCCACCAATAAGCCATCCGAGGTCCTCAAGCCGAAACAAGTCGCGGACCATACTTTATATCCGTATAGTATTATCCCGTTCCTTCACCCTTGTGAATACACGCAATGCAGGGACCGACATAGCGCGGAGAACAAGACCATGAGCGCGCCTAAAGTGGTGGAAGTCTTGAATGGCTATCGCGGAACCGTGATGGTCTCGACGGAGGTGGATGGGGTCAGATATTCCTGGACGGCAACTAACGAAAACATTTTGGGCGGAGGAGTCATGACCTTCGACGGAACCGAGACGCTAGATTTCAACACGTATCGGCGAGAGGAGAGTCGCTGGCGGAGCTACACAGCGGAAGGGGTAGTGGAGAAGGTCAGCGATGAAATTGCGGCGCACCTTGATCTCGTTGAGCAGGCGGCAGCTAATTACAAATCCTCTGGGCAAGTTCAGTGACGCCACATTAATTAATCTCGTTTTTTCGTCGGACGAACAGGTCTTCCAGTTCCACGAGCGAGTACACCCGGTCCGCGAGGTCTTCCATTTCCTGATGTGAAGCGAGCATCCTGCCGTCAATCTCATACCAAAACTGGCCTTCTCGATTGTATGGCCGCACGGAATGCCCCTGGCGCCTGAGTGCTTCGATTGCGGCATCAATCTTTGAATTCATTTGTGGTGCCCAATTGGGGCTGTCATTGAGCAGGCTGCGTCGGCGCTCCCTCAATTACTTGCAACTCTGCTGAAATTTGAATCTTGCCGCCACTGACCTTGATTGTTCTCTCCCAGGGTGCGAATCCCGTTTTCTTGACCGTAATAGTATGATCCCCCGCCGCGACTGTGATTGTTGACGGCGTACTTCCTACGAACGCCCCATCGACTTCTATGTCCGCGCCAGCCGGAGTGGAGCCAACTGCGACTTCTGCGTTATTGCTGACCTGGGCTTCGACGGGTGCCGGCGTGGGTGCGGCCGGCCTGAATTTCGCCATGTCGAGTGTGAAATTGCCGTTGATGAACGTGGGCACCTCTGTCCCTTTCGCAACCGAGATGTCCTTGCCGTGCATGAATAGAAAGAACGGGGCCGCGGGGCCAGAATAGGAGCCCGGCAGCAACAATTCCTGCGGTCATCGCTCCAACGTGACCGCCTCCCTGGACCTCCTTGGTAGCGCGTAATGCAGCCTTCTCCCCGTCAACGAGTCTTACCGAATCCATCACGATCTCAAGCTTCCCACCGCGTCCCATTCGGCGCTTTGGCTGAGCTTCGGTGACGGTTCCCCATGCGATACCGCCTTTAGGGATTATCAACGCGTCACCAACTCGGATGTCTTCAAGCACCTCAAACTCGACCCGATCGTTCAAGTGGGCGTCGGCCGACGAGACCGTCTGCGAGATCCGCAATTTGACGGGCGTTCCGTCTTCGAGCGTGGTCTTCGGGTCAAAAGTCGTTGAAGGTTGATCTTGCTTCTTAGCAGGATCTTGCTGAGGCAAAGCTCCTAAGACCGATGACGATTGAGACAACAGCAGTACGCAGAGCAGTCCCCGGATGAAGATGTTCATATCGGGTCTCTCCTATCTTTGCGGGTGCCGTTCGGCCAGCCCCTGGCGAAGCCGAATGGAATTGGCCTTGACCAGCTTACCTGATGAGAGTACTAAGGGGGCAGTAAATACTACGCCATCCTTACTGTCAAGGAGAGTCCGATGAATTGGAAGGTGTCAGTAAATGGGACTCTACTTGCATTCTTCATCCTCACGTCCTATGGCATCAGCGCTCAATCCCAACAGACTAAGAAGCTGGCTGCTTCCGAGGCTAAAAATCACATCGGGGAACAAGCGACAGTCTGTGGCAAGGTAGCGAGCACGCGCTATGCGGCCAACACTCGCGGCAAGCCGACGTTCCTGAACCTCGACAAGCCATACCCGAACCAGATATTCACGGCCCTGATATGGGGAGAGAATCGCGAGAAATTCGGGACACCAGAAGAGAAGTATCGCGACAAACAGGTCTGCGTGACAGGGAAGATTACCGAATACCGGGGAGCGCCTGAAATCGTGGTAAGCGATCCGCAAAGCATCGAACTGCAAAGGTAGTTTGAAAGGATGATCTGGCCGGAAAATGGAGCAAGCCGCCCCTGCTTGCAAAGCGAGTAGAAACAACAGGTTCTATTGCTTCGTCGTCTCTTCCTTCTTATCTAAGACAGCCAATATCTTGTAGGTTTCAGACTCCATCTTCTTCCCATCAAGACTGACGGGCCAAATCAACTTTGCGTTATTCTTGTTGAAATCCACCTGAAAATGATCGACCAAAGGTATGCGGCAGTTCCGTCACTGCGGCTGGCTTTTTCGAGGGGATTTTTGAAAGGGCACGCAACCGCTTAACCGGGCGTGCAACTGAATGTGCAACCGCAAGTAGCGAAGTCAATCAGTCTGTCCACCCAAAGGGTCCTAATTCCAGGCGACCGAAAATGCTTGTTCAGGCAAGAAGCTCTTCGGCGTCACCAAAACCTACGAGAGCGCAATTTCGAATCTGCACCTGCCAACGCCGCCCTTCAGTGTCCCGGAACCTATACTGCTCCGGCAGACAACACAGAGTGCCAGGGTGGTAGTTGACGCTCACGATTCTGCCTGCATATTCCCCTCCAACGTCCTCCGGAATCCCTTGTGAAACCAGGACACTAAATTCAGGGAGTTTGACTCGACGCTTACGCCAATCGTGCGGAATTCGCCAGATTGTGCCTGACGGGCCGCGCCAAAAGACCTTCACGGGCTGGCCGGGTGACAGGTGCACCTCAACCATTGCTGGCTTCGTGCGGTGGGCCCTAGCGACGTCTTCCCAAGGAATGTTGATTTCCCACAAGTCCCACTTGGATGGAAGGCTCATCGTCTCAGCAAAGACGGTGTCCCGCGAAACTCCGCAATAGGCGTCAAGGGGTGCCTCGCTGCTAATCGGAGACTCGGCCAGCCACCTCCGAGGTAAGCGCCACTCTTTGCCCTCCGAATCTGTAAACAACACCCGCAACGGTCGCCAGTCATTCCAGTAGGTTCCCTCCGGGTCAATAAGCAGCGGGTAGTCCTCTGACTCGACTCGCCGAGTAAGGGCGGACTCCTCGGGCAGAACTTGGACTGGAAACGTTCGTCCCGCTAGATGTCGTGCTAGACTCGCTGGGAGGTTCCTTTCCTCAAGTTGGAAAGCGTCTTTCGGCAGGAATACTTCGCGTGTTTCAGTCACGTTTGAGCCTTTTTGAGTTTCGATTTCACCGATCGGTTGTGATGTCCCGGCAAGCTGGTGCCAAGTCGGGATCGTGGACCATGACTGCACAGGCTTCCTCGGCACCCTGTATTTTTTGATCCGACATGCACGAGTCAAACTCGTCCTTCGAGAAGGAAATATTTTTGCAGAACTCCGCGGGCTTGCCCAGCTCCTGATTCAACAGCTGACTAGTGACTAAAGAAAGACAGGCCTCGTACACACGAAATGGTGATGTGGGGCATTTTGACGCTACGCGCCTGTTCTCAGCGAGTTGCGCGTTCTCTATCGCTTGACTCACTGCTTGCCTACGTTCGTCGGCATGCCTCTCCGGCGCGGAACGTACGTGGTGATAACCAGCATAAACGAACATTCCCGCCAACAGTGCGACAACAAAGCCCAGTTCCACGTGCTCCTTTCGCCTTGGGTTCATCGCTCACTCCCGCGCGCGCTTTCTTCGGCTGCGGAGTCACTGCACCCAAAATCTGAGAACGGCTTAGCGTTCTTTACCGTACTACAAGGCAATCGCGTCAATGGCATTCCGACGAATACGCCGGGAGTGCCAAGCCTGAACATCCAGACCTTTCCCGTTTGATGGTCGATTATGAAGGCTCGGAAGTCTGTCTGCCCGGCATCATTCTGCGTTCCACCACTTCCAGCCCCTGCCGCAACAATGTCGTACCTGTGGGCGCGATCATGCAGGTAGGTTGCACCCAAAATCGTAGCGAGTGTCGCAAGAAGCGCCATAGTCTTGGCCAAATTCATTTTCGGTGTATCTCCTCTGGGAGTATCCGTCGCTTTAGGGGCGCGCTTGGTGCACCCGAAATGTTAACCCGGTCTTTCTTGCTCCGACGCCTAGAATGGTACGATTCGTACTCTTAGTAACGTTGCCACTCAACTTGAGATGGCTGATACAGGAGGGCATGAAAAGAACCCTACAGGTCAACGTGAAAATGACCCAAGATGACTTCGATTTGCTGAAAAAAGCTGCCGATAAACGCTGGCCCGATGCAGTGATGACCAACTCGGGAATAGTCCTTGCCCTAGCGAGAATCGCTGCCCGTGACACGCTTAAGAAGAAAATCCGCTAGCTGCTCCACCACCAAACGGCCCTAGACGAGTGGGAAGTCCGCCACCGCGAGGTCAGTGCCGAATTGAATGGCGGAGAACGAGGGACCCAACGAGCGATCAGCAATCCCAGAGAACTGGAATTTAGCCGAGGAATTTGTGTTGTTCACTAGATTGGCTCGTACAACACCTCATCTGATCTGACCGAGACAGCCGCCGCCATTGTTGGGAACTTTGTGCCTCTAACCTTGAGCACGGGCGGCTTTAGCACTCGGTCTGGCCTCATCGGCCAGAAGAGCATTCAAGTCTGTGAACAATTTCTCAAATCTATCCAGAGCAGAGTCAAGCCCCGGGAGACTGCGCAGGATGCCCGATCGATTCTCCAACAAATAGGCCGCTGGTTTGAAATGATCAAAGTTCGGGGCGGTTGGGGGCAGCGTGGCAAAATGCTCTTCAGCTTCTTTCAGGACGCGCGCTCCATTCCGGTTGCCATAGGTCACATCAAGCTTCATCTTGTCCGTGAGTCCATAGGCCTGGTTTACCAGCGCCAAGTAGGCCACACGTCCGAGCAGATCTTCAGTATCGGCCTCATCTTGCTCAGCGTACATATCTGCGCTAAGAACATGGCCATCGCGCAACAGACTGGAACGTCGAAGCTCATCAATCTTTCTCTTCTGGCCCCTTGCGAAGTCAACCAATACGGCGACATGTAGCTTGTTTCCGCCGAAGAGGATCATAAAAGCGCTTATCTTGTCGATGCCGCCGGTCGGACAAACCACCCAGCGCGGGTCCAGGTGGGTACGTCCGCGAGTTTCCAATTCATCGGAGAAGACTTTGAGGTAAAGATAATCCGACGGTCCTTCAACAAGCAGCGTGTGCTCGCCAACAAAGAGCGACTGAGTGATTTCGTATCCTAGTGCACTCTGCAAGGGGAAAAGGGTGTCCCGGTCGGAGCTAAGCACCCGGTCGCCAACTTTAGTACCAAGAATTTGAATGCTACCGTTCCGTTGCAACACCACGTCCTCGACGGTCCGGGCGCTCATGAGGTTGTCAGCCGGAATCATGAAGGGCGAGTGGGTCGTGTAGATGACTTGGTGGTGTGGTGTCAATTTTTCGTTGATGTACCTGAGCAGATCGGCCTGCGCTTTGGCATGAAGACTGAGTCCTGGCTCATCCAACAGAATGATAACGTTATCTCCGTGGATCTTCTTGACCTGCGAGAAAAGGACCAGAAACGAAAAGAACCAAACGAAGCCGGTGCTGCGTTCGTCAAAGCTAACTGTCACTTCATGATGAGCATTGTAGATTCGTGTGCGCATGATCCACCCAGAATTGAAGGGTGGAGCGTCGTTAGGAAGGGCGGCATCGAGCCTGAACTGCACTTTTAGGTGGCGGTTCTGCGACCAGTAGTCGAAAATATCCCGCGAAATCTTGTTTGATACGGCCTCCAGCTTGGCGATCAGAGGCTCGAACTGTTTAGTCTGCGAGAGTTCTTCTACGCTTGTTCCGACCAATCCCAAAAAGGCTAGGAAAACGCGGTCCTCATTCGTGAGTTGGTTGCTGTTCTTCCGATTGACCAAGGCTTCCAGCGCGACCTGTCCGCTCATGCGGTCATACTGCGAGAAGTAGAGAAACTTCGGCATACGCTTCGAGAGGATGTCAATGGCAGCGAGCGTTGCCGTCCCTCGGGCGAAGTGCTTCTTGAGCACCGCGAGAAGCTCTTTGTGACGCTCTGAGGCTTTGTCGCCCAGTGTATCCAGATGAGCTTTAAGCTCCTTGGTTGTGGCACACTTGCCACACTCCTCCGCTTCTTCTGTGTGGAGAGGACTTCTGAAAATCAGGTGCTTTGCGGCGGCAAGCTCGTTTACTTGCATTATCCAGTAGTTTGCATTGTCATAGCCACGTTTGACCGTGACCTCTTTGTCTTTGAGTCCGTCAGGGCCCAATATCTCATGCACGGCAGCAACGTCCTCTTCGCTCAGTTCCCACTTGCTGGTTACCACAGTGGCCGGTTCGTCGGAGTCGTAATCCGATAGGTGCCTTCGTGGGTATTCCTGCTGGTAGTCGAAATTCCCCCTCTCTTTGACGTGTGGATTCAACTTGTAGAGGGCTTCCAGAATCGTTGTCTTCCCGGACTCATTCTTCCCGACGAGACAGGTGACCGGCCCGACACCAAACTCCGTGGAATCCTCGATGCATTTGTAATTCGTGACGTTCACCGCCTTTAGTAGCATCCTTAATTCTCACTTTCTTGGCAATAAACTCGCGTTCTATGTGCCAGCACTCTAATGCCCGACTACGCAGTTTTGCGGAGGAGACCCCTCACAAAATTGTTCTCCGGAGTCAGAACCAGGTTGGCATAAGAACCTGGGAGGTGATAAGAGGCAGCCCAGGATGGCGAAGGAACCTACGCACGGAGCGCCTCCCCCAGCGGCTGCCACTCGGGACGAGATTGACCAGGCGATTGAAGCTTTGACCCTCAGCCAATTGGTCAAGCTCAAAAAATATGCTGCATGGCGAACGCGGGGACTGGGCAGAGCCTCACTCGGACGCGATGCCGAGGTGCTCCTCCAAGAAGCATTGACTTCCACCATTGTAGGGGCAGAGGGGACAGGCGAGGGTAGGCGCTGGAATAAGAACGTAGATTTTATAAAGCACCTTACCGAGGCAATGCGAAGCATTTCGGATCACTGGAAGACGCAGTTCGATGAACGTGAGCCGTTTCTGGAATCTGAGGTCGTAACCGTCACTGGCGAAGGGGAAGAATATTCCCCGCTAGCAGCTGTGCCGTCGGAGGACCCTCCTGCAGAGCGGGCTTTGCTGGCTAAAGAAAAGGTGCGCCAGGTGTTCGACCTTTTCACAGAAGATAACGAAGCAATCCTGGTGCTTGAGGGATGGGTGGAAGGTATGACCGGTCCCGAGATCATGGAATTTGGTCTCACGAAGCAGCAGTACGAAGCAACGGTCAAACGGATACGATATGCCGTTGAACGAATGAAGAACTGAGGTCTGTGCGCGTGAATAACAAAAAGAACTACGACGAGCAGCTATCGGCGATTATGAACCGCCTCGCAGAGTCTGTGCTTGAACTGTCCGATGATCAAGTACTCGCAGAGGAGCGCGAGAAGGGGATCGACCCTACCAAGGAAGCGGAATCTATTCGCAATGTGCTCCGGCATTCGTCCAAGATGCAGCGCATGCAAAAGCTACAGGCGGCCGAGCGTGCATACGAAGAGAACGTCGCTAGGCTCAACAAGAACCAATATCAGTTTCCAGATTCTCCGACTAGACGCAAGCAGTTACTTGCCGCAGTGTTTGCTGCGAAGCCCGACGTGCAATCCGTTTTGCTCACGGCTCAACATAGAGATTTCGAGCAATTAACAGACGTTGATGTCGAGAGTCTGCTGAGACAACTCGCCGATCTCGGTATCTTAGAGTCTTTCAAGTGATCTAGAACAAACATGACCCTATATCGCGCTCCCGCCGTGTTGTTAAAAGAACTCGGAATTTCCGAACCAGGCGAGATAAGCATCGAGGCGATAGCTCAATACTGCGGAGCTACAATTGTCTACGAAGTGCTAGAGGGATCTGCTGCGCGAATCATTGGAAACGGTGATCGGGCAATCATTACTGTGGACAGTCAGGCAAATCGGCCACGACAGCGCTTCTCTGCTGCTCACGAATTGGGGCACTGGGCTTGGGATCGAGGGAAAGTCGGATTCGCTTGTACGGAATTAATGTTCGCGAAGGAATGGACGGCGACAAATCCCGAACAGCGAGCAAATGAATATGCATCAGATCTGTTGTTGCCTGAGTTCTTGTTTGTTCCTCGCGCGACAGGGAGAGACGTGACGTTTGCCACCGTAGAAGACCTTGCCGATCGTTTTGAGACAAGCATGACCGCGACGGCAATCCGTCTGGTGAGACGCGGGTCTTTCCCCGCGATGGTTATCTTGAGCGAACTCGGTGAACGGAAGTGGTTTGTTCGTGGGCCGGAGGTACCGAGCGTCCTTTGGCCGAGACCGCAGCCAAGGCGGGACACAATCGCTTACGATTTGTTCGCGGGGACAACTATCAGCAAGCGTCCATTGGAAATCTATGCGGATGCTTGGATAGATCACCCCAGCGCCCGAAATCATAGCATCGTTGAAGATTCGGTTAAGGTTGGCCGAGCCCAAGTACTCACACTGCTATGGTGGAAGGACGAGCGTCCCCTAATTGTATTGGCTGAACAGGAGGAAGCACAGGGGTAATGGTTGAGTGACACAACTCCGCGCCGTCCGCGAACAGCGCAGTAGTCGTTCTAACCGGGAGACACAAGAGAGCGGCACCCGACGACGCGGCCACATAGTCGACGTTGACCTTCACGATAGTTTCGGTAAGGGGGTAGGCGATAACCTGGGCTTAGGCGTTTTGAAATCATCTGTTTTCGGGACAGGAAGGACGCACCGCTAATCGGCTGAATTTGCAACGCGGGTTGACCCGCGATTCGTAAGGGTTTTGTGGACAGTTCTCTTCGTGTCGGCGAAAAAGCGCCCTCTGTAACGCTGTTGACATACCTATCTGATAAGAGGAACATTCTCGTTCACAAGGAGGAACATACCATGGCATTAACGAATCCTTGGCTCTGCGTTCTGTATGTGTCGTTGGCTGGAGCATTAGGCGGGCTAGTAAATGCGTTTAGAAGTGACAACGGATTTGTGCTTCCCACACGAATAAAGGGCGTCTGGTGTCCAGGCGCTTTATGGAATGTTCTCCTAGGCAGTATTTGCGCCCTAACTTCATGGGCATTGTACGGCTCAGGTGCAGGTATCGATGCCGTGGGCTCGCAGAGAGAGCAGATTAGCTTAAAGTTCGGCGCACTAGCGGGGGCACTAATTGTTGGGGTGGCGGGCGCCAGGTGGCTTACTAGCGAAGTTGATAAGACCCTGATGAGACAAACAGTGTTAGAGGTGGCGAAGAAGCACCTTCCCGAGGAGGTCTGTGACGACCTAGAAGAATGTGATTCCCCGAGAAAAATGCTAAAGACAGTTATCGCAGCGTAGGATGCTCAACCGCACTTCGGCGCGGTGTGTGCAGCATCGAGCGGCCTGCTCTTCTTAAGAGTCTTGTGGACAAGGCTGCGGCTGTACCCCAACTCCTCGGCGATCTCGCGTACAGAGCGCCCCTGTGCACGGAGACAGGCAATCCGTGCTGCATCCACGACCATCCGAGGACGACCCAATTTCCTTCCCTTGGCACGGGCATTCCTCAGCCCGGCCCGGACTCGCTCCTGAATTAGCGCGCGCTCAAACTCAGCCATTGCGCCGATGATCTGAAACATGAGCCGTCCCGATGGCGTGCTCAGGTCGAGGTTGTCCTTGACGCTGACAAATGACACTCCCAGCGATTCTAAATCAGCGAGCGCATTGACAAGATGCCGCAGGGACCGTCCGAACCTGTCTAGCTTCCAGACACAGACAGCATCGAACCGACGCTCCTTGGCGTCGGCCATGAGCCGATTCAGTTCTGGCCGGGAATCTTTCGCGCCACTGGCGGTGTCAGTGTACTCCCCGGCGATGTCCAGTCCCCGACGTTCGCAGTATTCCCGCAGCTCCCGCAATTGCATGTTTACGTCCTGACCGTGGTTCGAGGTTGAGACACGCGCATAAATTGCCGCCTTCATTGGCCACCGTCCAGCGACATCAGTTCCACTTCTAGACGCATCAGACAATCTCGGACATTGTTCCGGCTCTCTTTGGCCAGTCGCAGTAGGTCTTGCCCGGTACCGTTGCCGCCTTCTGCGTGCCAAACCTTGTCAAGATATTCCGCGATGTCCGAAGCCATACCGTAGACTGAAAACTCGACAACTCGGCAACGTGATAGAAAGCGTGGTTCAAGTGAGCCAGTCTCGTTGCAGGTGAAAATCCAAATCGTATTGGGGCATTGCGCTGTTGCGTCCAGCTTACTCAAGAGAGCCAGTTGCGCAGCAGGTGTCATCCGGTCTGCCTCATCCACAATTACGAGATGGAATCCGCCGGAGAGGGGGACAAACGCGCACATGTGGCACACGTCTTCAATGGCTTGCACGTTGCACTTCTGAGATGGAACGTGGTGGACCTCTGCGCCGATCTCGGATGCCAGAGCGAGAGCCATACTGGTTTTGCCAACACCCGGAGGGCCGACGAAGAGCCAAGCTGACTGGTAGGGATGTGCAGCAAACTTTCCCATGATTGTCTTTGCTTTTTCAAGGCCAACGAACCCGCCGATTGTGACGGGACGGTACTTCTCTGCGAGCGATTGAGGGAACGCAAAGGAAGGGGTGCTCATGCGGAATGCCCTCTCATTTCTTCCGTTTGTGAGATGTGAAACACGGTAGTCGTCCACGGACGGCGGATAATCTTACGCTCGCCAGTGTCCGGGTCTACTTCTTTGCTCTTCGATTCAATGAACGTGACAACCTTGACGCCATGCTCGCCCTTGCGGACATATCGGCCTAGTGCCTTCCATGCCTCGAACGTGAACACGTTCTCTCTCGGTTTGATCTCGGATTCGGGAATCCCCTTTGCTGCAAATCCCCGGAAAATCGCGGGGAAATTGCTGAAAGATTGGCCGTGCACAGCCCGCCTGAGAGATTCCACACGCGACTGCGGGACATAACTCACGGACCCGCTCATTGTTTTTTCCATCGAACGTGCCTCCGATTTGGAGTAGCGCGAACGAACGCGCCCGTTT
>Ga0207154_1035_pt1 | contig 17995 bp, 17 predicted proteins | sample Alteio_BWMinHeat_28_FD_153576 | JGI IMG/M metagenome (GOLD analysis project Ga0207154, IMG submission 153576) | Enriched cells from forest soil in Barre Woods Harvard Forest LTER site, Petersham, Massachusetts, United States -... | ecosystem: Environmental > Terrestrial > Soil > Temperate forest >... | reverse complement strand
TAAACAAATTTTTAACGCCGACCCACAATAAATTATCTCTGTATTTTCTAAATGCTTTAGGAAGGGCAAGAGTTTTTTTTCTTCTCGTTCGTGATGACGGCTCAGAGCAATTTTGATGGGAAACGAAATTTTATTCTGTGCATGAATTAACTTAGGAGATGAACTCTTAGAGGAACTGGAATCCTGGAAATAGGCAGCCTCCCCTTTTACTGCCCAATAACAGTGTTGCAATACAGGCGCAAGGACCACCCCCAATACCGGCACATGATTTTCAATCAAAGCAATATTAATGGTAAATTCACCCGTCCCTCGAATAAATTCTTTGGTCCCATCTAGAGGATCAACTAACCAATAACGTGACCAGTCTTGACGCAGAGAATAGGGGATATCCTCCCCCTCTTCCGATAAAAATGGAATGGTTGGATCTATTTTATTTAGCCCGGTCTCTATTATCTGATGTGCTTTAAGATCGGCTTCGGTTACTGGAGAATCATCCAACTTGGTCTTAATTTGAAAGTTTTTCGCAGTATAAATATCCAAAATTGCCCTCGAGGCATCGAAGGCCACCTCTAATACTGATTGAATCCACAAGCTATATTCCTTTTCCATCTAAGAAGTTTATCCTACTAAACTTTTTTTAAAAAGAATCCCATGACAATTAGTCCATGTTCCGGTATGATACTCTCCTTTCACAAATTTTTATCAACTATGGGTGTAGAAGCACGATTTATGGAACAGGAATTTCATTTTACTGAAGAACAGGATGTTCTAACAGAAGAACCGGAAGAGTCAGGAACGGAACGGACCTTAAAGGTACGTCTCGATAAATGGCTTTGGGCAGCTCGTTTTTTTAAAACCCGAGCGCTTGCGCGCGCCGCTGTGGAAGCGGGAAGGGTTTTCTATAATGGCGAACGTTCCAAACCGACTCGGGAAATTGAAGTCGGCGCCATTATTCAAGTTCGGCTCGGTCGTATGGAAAAAACCATTATTGTAAAAGGTTTATCTACACGTCGCCGGAGTACCGATGAAGCACTCAGTCTATTCGAAGAAACTGAAGAGAGTCGAAATTTGCGCGAGCAAAATTCCTTTGATTTCCAAGGCGACCGAAATCAAGTCTCTCAATTTAATTTCTCTCCCTATCCAGAAGCTCCTCGAGAACGTCGTCCTGGTCGATTCCTAAGACGATCGTTTAATCGACAAGATCAACAACCCCCCTTTAGTCGAGAAGATCAACAACCACCGTTTCCTCAACACGATAATCATTTCGATAAAGAACACGAACATTCTTTTGATTACGACGAAGCGCAACCTCCTTTTGATGATGAACGCCAACCCCTAAGAAATGATTCTGCTTCCCCCTATCCAGAACGCCGTCAACACAACGCGGGTTATAGGCATCAAGATAATACTGGCTATCGAAACCCAGAATATCGGGCGAGAAATAACCACGATAATGCTGGGTACAGAAACCAAGACAATTATGGTTACCGAAACCATGATAACGTAGGAAACACCGCTGGGTTTAGAAATCAAAATAACGCGGGCTATCGAAACCAAGATCACGCAGGCTATCGAAATCAAAATAATGCTGGGTCTAGAAGCCACGATAATGCGGGTTATCGAAATCAAGACCCGTATGGCCATAGAAACCATGATAATTCGGGCTATCGAAATCAAGATAACCATGGTTACCGAAATCATGATAATGCTGGGTTTAGAAACCAAGACAATCATGGTTACCGAAATCATGATAATGCTGGGTTTAGAAACCAAGACAATCATGGTTACCGAAACCAGGATAACACAGGCTATGGGACTCAAGACAATCATGGGTACAGACAGCCTGACAACTTCGGTAACCGAGATCCTTACGAAAATGCGGGTAATCGAAATAATGTGGGGATTCGAAATCAAGAACCCAGGGGTCGAAAAAAACAAGAAAAGGAAATTGAAAACCAAGATTAATTCGTTGTAGGGGTCGGCCCCTGTGCCGACCCACAAACCAACAGATCTTTATGGATTAAAATACCATGGAAAAAGAACAGCGCATTCTACGTGTCGCACTGTTTACTCCACTCCGTCAATTATTTGATTATACCCTTCCATTAAACTTCGACCCGACAAAATCTCCAGCTCCCGGGATGCGAGTATCTGTCCCTTTTGGAAAAAGCACTCGCATTGGCATCATCGCTTCTATCACTCAACATAGCGACTACGATATTAATAAGTTAAAGCCTGCGCATGCCATTTTGGATGATCAGCCTTTATTCCCTAAAACTTTACTTAGTCTTATCGATTGGGCCAGTCAATACTATCATTCAAGCCTGGGAGAAGTATTCGATTGCGCATTGCCTGTTTGGCTTTGCAAGGGAAAATCTTCTGCCCTTTTTGAATCTGCTCTTTCTGAGTCTACTCTTTCTGAATCTACGCTTTCCGAATCTGAATCTACTCTTTCCGAAAAGGAAAACAACCATCACACTCAAATAATCAAAGCACCCAAAATAAAAACAACCAAAAAAAATAGTGTTGCTCCCTCACTAAATTCAGAACAGCAGCATGCCGTCAATTTCATCAATGCAGAATTAGCAAAACAAAAATTTAAGGTTTTTCTGTTAGAAGGCATCACCGGCAGTGGGAAAACAGAAGTCTATATTCAAGCCATTGAACAGTGCTTAAACCATAAACGACAAGCCCTTATTTTAGTCCCTGAAATTGGATTAACACCCCAAATGCTTGAACGACTCCAAGAGCGATTTTCTGTTCCCATTGCGGTTTTACATTCTGCCGTGGCTGAAAAAAAACGTTTTAAAGCCTGGCAACAAGCAGCCTTAGGACTTGCTCCCATCATTATTGGTACCCGATCCGCCGCATTTACTCCACTTAAAGAACCAGGGCTATTTATCATTGATGAAGAACACGATCCTTCTTTCAAGCAGCAGGATAATTTCCGTTATTCCGCACGAGATCTTCTTATTATGCGTGCAAGTTTGGAAAACTGTCCCATTGTATTGGGCTCTGCCACCCCCTCCTTGGAAACACAGCAAAATACAAAAAGTGGCCGTTATCTTCGCTTGCCCTTACCCAAACGCGCAGGAAATGCAAATCCTCCTTCCATCCAAATTCTGGATATTCGACACAAAAAGTTGGATGAAGGTCTGAGTGCTCAGTTAATCAAACAGATGCACGATCATTTAAACGACAAAGGGCAAGTATTATTATTTTTGAATCGTCGTGGTTTTGCGCCTGTATTAATGTGCTATGGCTGTGGCTATATTGCCAACTGCAACCAGTGTGATGCACGTCTCACTGTGCATAACAAAACAAAAAAATTACGATGTCATCATTGTGAATACACCACTCCCCTTCCCTCTCAATGCCCAAGCTGCCAAAGCAAAAATTTAAAACCACTGGGCGTTGGAACAGAACGATTGGAGGCTGCCCTAAAACATTACTTTCATGATAAGGAAATCATCCGCATTGATCGCGACACCACCCGACAAAAAGGAAAAATGCAAGATGCAGTTGCCAAAATCCACAACAATGAGGCCAATATTTTAATCGGCACACAAATGATTGCCAAAGGGCATCACTTTCCCAACGTAACGTTGGTGGGGATTCTGGATACCGATCATGCTTTATTTAGCACCGATTTCCGAAGTCTGGAACGATTCGGACAATTAATTACCCAAGTTGCAGGACGCGCCGGGCGCGCAGAACGTTTAGGTCATGTGATTATTCAAACCTGCCATCCCGAACATCCACTAATGAATACACTAATTCATAACGGTTATACAAGCTTTAGCGATTCTTTATTGCTCGAACGACGCTCAACCCAACTTCCTCCCTTTAGCTATCAAGTTTTAATTCGAGCCGATGCCAAAAAAAACGAGACTGCCTTTAATTTTTTGCAAAGATTGAAAACTAAAACACTAGAATTAGTGTCGACTAAAGAAAACAACTTGACTATTTTAGGCCCTGTCACCGCCCCCATGGAACGTAAGGAAGGACAATACCGAGCTCAATTACTGATGCAATCCTCTAAACGCATCCAGCTTCAGACACTCATGAAACAATTGGTGGATTACGCCGAGACGCTTCCTGCATGTTCCCGCGCCCTTCGGTGGTCTTTAGATGTCGATCCGATTGATATGTTTTAGCTATTTTGCAGATGACTATAGTTAAGTACCTTAAAAAAATATATAATGCGCCCTAGAGTCAATGTTATTAATTTAATTTCTCGAGGACTACTCCACATTTGGGTGAATATACATTTAAAAGGATAAACTTGTATTTCTTGGAGGAGCATATCTATGTCAATTTATAAAGGAGGATTCTTGTGGCAACAAATGAATCGATTTTGGATAAAGTAAGGGCTTCCAATGATGGCGCAAAGGATGATCTTGGAAAAACTGTTTTAGATCATCCTCAATCTGCACAGAGAGGGTTTGAACAAAAAACAGGTAAAGAAACAATTCAACTTTCTGAGCTTTCTTCATCTTGTTCTCCGCCATCTCCAAAAGACCCCATTGTTTTTATTTTTTATGACGCTGGGACTACCAAAGCTTTAGAACCCGTAATGGGAAGTTTAGATAAAAAAAATGTAAAATATTGCATTATTGCGTTTGCTACAGCAAAAATGCTGGTTGAGAAACATCCGCATCATTTAGACGCTAACAAAATGTTAGGAGTTAAAACAGTTGTTGATCGTCTGAGTTGGCCGCGCGAAAAACCATTAGATAAAGATGATGTGGATCGATTGCAAAGTGCCATTGACTGCAATCTGCTTATCATAGGAACATCATCAATCCTCGAAGCTCAATTGGCAAAAAAATTACAAATCAAAGGTGTAAGAGTAGCTGCTTACTATGATGCTTTTCAACCGCCTCCACCCAATGATCTTAACCGAACTTTCATAGAAAGTGTTGATGAGATGATTGTTCCCTGTGAATCCGTCCGTGAAGGATTTCATAAATTACAGCCTTCTTTAAAAGTACTGGTATTGGGTCAACCCACACTTGATGTCTGGCGATTATTTAGCGAACAATTTGATGTGGAAAATATGCGTAGAAAATTAAAGCTTTTCGCTAAACAAGCGGTACTGCTTTATGCTGGAGGATATGGTGAAGGTTATGAAGAGTCCTTTCGACTTTTCCTAGAAGCAACTAAATCTATCAAACATTACAAAATTATTATTGCATTACATCCTAAAGTGGATGGGCAAACAGAAAAACGAATTATGAGAGAAATGGGCATTGATGATATTCTGCTGCTGGATAAAGATGTTACAACTCTAGAAGCATGTTTAATATCAAATATTGTTGTTACTCAATGTTCTACGGTTGGTGTTCAAGCACATTTTATTGGAATTCCTACCCTATATTTAGACACGAAAAAGGATCAATATTCAAATATCGTTCTTGAAAAGAAGCGAGCGCTTCAGGTAGATAATGTTAAAGATTTCCTTCAAGCTTTGGCTGAAGCCGCTAAAGAACAAAAACTTGTTCCATTACAACAATTATATTCTGAAATGGGTGTGCCTTTTAAAGCGACGGATAAAATTTTACAATATCTGGTAGAAAGTTTAGAAAGCATTCAAAAGTTAAATACTCGTAAGCAACAACAAGAGAATCCTAAAGCGGGACCACCTTTAGTTTTCTCCGCAGGTTTAACTGCAGCCCCTCTTCACCTTTATACAACGCCCGCAGCAGGCCAAAGCCCTAAGATTAGTTTACATAGCGGATAAGCCCCTAAACATCCTTTTAACTAACCAAAATTTATAAATATCTTTTTAAAAACTATCTCGGAGTTCATTCCGTAATAGTATCACTAATCCGGAAGATGGTCCCTATAAGTTAACTTTTTTAGGATACGTGTTAACACACTAATATTGTCAATTTTGTAGAATATTCACTCACTTTGGTTGGGATCCTCGATAAGGTATGGCAGTTATGGATAATATTGCTATATATATAGCCAGATCTATTCAACAGTTTTCATTTAGAATCAATAATTGCTATAGTTATATATAACCACGAAAATCGTGGTTTTGTGAAACTATTCAATTATGAGAAATCGATGCGATTAATAGACTATGTACATCAAATATCTTCTTTAGGCAGATGTTATTTTACTTCTGAAGAGGCCGAACATGCTTTAAAGTTAACAAGAAAGGCACTGAATATGTCCTTGTTACGATTAAAACAAAAAGGATTGCTTGCGAGTCCGGCTAAACAATTTTATCTAATCATCCCGCCCGAATATGCATCCCTTGGTTGTCTACCCCCTGAACAATTTATTCCTCATTTAATGAAATACTGGAAGCTCCCTTATTATGTGTGCTTACTGAGCGCAGCAGAATATTATGGATCTGGGCATCAGCGATCACAAAATTTTCAAGTAATGACAATCCGCAATAAACCCGATATACAATGCGGACAAATTAATATACGTTTTATTAAACGCAAGAACTGGGATGAAGTTTTCGTGAAGCAGTTTAATACTCCCCGCTCAATTGTATCAGTTTCCACACCGGAAGTAACGGCAATGGACTTAATAAACTATCCCTGGCAATCAGGAGGTTTCCATCATATAACGACCGTTTTATCTGAATTATTTGAAACGATTAATGCTCAAGAGATAATTAATTTGGCCAAAAAAAGCAAACAACATACTTGGATTCAAAGAATAGCCTATATATTAAAAACTATCGGTGATGATCAACTTAGTAAAAAATTATTTAAAACACTGAAAAACAAAAAATTACAATATATCCCACTCAACCCCTATCTTCCGAAAGGAAATTGCCCGAAAGATACTGAATTGAAAGTTGTCATTAATATGATCTTGGAGAGTGATGTATGATTCCACAATATTTAATCTATCAATGGCAGAAATCCGTACCTTGGAAATATGAATCACAAGTTGAACAAGATATGGTTATTAGCCGTGCATTGGTTGAACTCTTCAAGAACCCCGAAATTCGAGAAAATTTGGCTTTTCGTGGCGGGACAGCGCTCAATAAATTATTCCTAACTCCTGCAGCACGATATAGTGAAGACTTGGACTTTGTGCAAATTAAAGATGAACCCATCGGAAAAACCTTATCTCATATTCGATCAGTACTTGACCCATGGCTTGGTAAGGCTCGCTGGGATCAAAAAGAACGAACCGCTAAATTAATTTATCGTTTTCAATCAGAAGATCAGCCTTCTAAGCCCATGCGTTTGAAAATAGAGATAAATACTATCGAGCCATTTTCTGTCTACGGGTATAAATTCTGCGATTTTAGCATTATCTCTGATTGGTTTAGTGGTGAAGCCAATATCCGAACTTATGAATTAGAGGAATTAATGGGAACAAAACTAAGAGCCCTTTATCAACGGCTTAAAGGTCGGGATTTATTTGACTTATGGCTTGGGATATCTAAGTTAAAAATGAATTGTCCAAAAGTGGTTCATGCATTTCTAAAATATAATGATCATAATAAAACTCGGGTAACACGTTCACAGCTTGAAGAAAATATATTCCATAAATTAAAAGATAAAACTTTCATCAGCGATATTGAAGCATTACTCCCCATGAATACAACCTATGATCTCCAAAACGCTTATTTAACCATTATGAATGAACTTATCGCGCTGGTACCTGGAGAAGCATGGGAAGGAGTCAATTCATCAGTTTATGTATAATTTGAAAAACTTACCATATTGGAAGTCTTTTCATTTCTGCGTTAGATATTCAACTAGCACGAGCACAGTCAAAATTTCAAAAAATATGCGGCATTTTCATATCTGTTTATAAAATGGGATTGATATACCACACTAACAAAGATCAAATACAACCCATTGTTTATAAAATACGCACTTTCTAACCAAGACTTCAATGGATGGAAATGTATGAAAAGATTTTGGGGCTTAATTTCTGCGCTTTTACAGCTTAGGTTTATCAGGAGGTTTTTTTTCTTCTAACCACTTATCTAGATCATCTAGTTCATTTACATTTAAATAACTTTCAGCAATTGTATAAACTTGTTTATTAATTTCATCTAGTTTTAAATTTTTAATCTTAGATTCATCAGTCAGTTCAACCCTGTATCCCATTAGCAAATCTTTATGCGAATCAGATATTTTATCAGATGTTTTATTAATAATATATTCAATTTTTTCTATTAGTTGTTTTACATCTATATTTGCCATTATATATTACAACCTCCATTTTAAAGCTAGTAGCCACAAAAAGAGAACAATGGTAAGAATCATCCCAATAACAAATGAATAGACCATTATTTGAGAGCATAGTTTTATCCGATCTTTCAAACTTTTATTATTACTATTGGTGGCAAATTCTAAAATATAATCTACGTTAATTATAAGCTTATATAATGATGTAAACAGTGAAATAACAAAAGCTAACGTGGACAATATATAAACCACCCCAAAAAAAACCCCAGCACATCCTTGGTTTGGAAACCTAATGAACTGTAACAAAGAACCAATCAATATAATCCCACCAAAGGATAATTTTAATATAGCTCTATTATTGTTTATAATTGCCTCAATCCAAGCATTGAACAATTGACTCTTTTCTGGCATTAATAGTAAACCCTTATTTTCTCCTAAATATGAATTGAAATATAGAACAATTTAATAAATTTTTTTTTATATAAGAGCAAGTTTGCACTTTTATTAATACTCAAATAAAACTACATTTTTTAAACTAATTAATGATAAAATATATTTTTTGCGGTAGGTCACTTATGCTTAACTTCATTTTCTTTCGAAAAGTGCCGACATTTTACAATAATTAATTCTTTTTATAATTTTGGATGCTAATGTCAAGAAATGGTGAAAAAAATATTATTTTAATAATTATGGCAACTTTTTTATTTGCAACATTAATACAAGGGTTACCGTATGGTTTTTTTACAATTTTAAAACTCATTATTTGTTTAGGCTCGACCTACATTTCAATATTTTCATATAAAAACCAAAAATTTCTTTCTGTTTTATATTTAATATTTGTAATTATTTTATTTAATCCAGTTGTACCGATTTATTTTCAAAAAGATGAATGGAAAATAATTGATGTGGTAATCGGTTTATCTTTTTTACTCTTAATATTTCTATTAAACTTAAACAACAAACCAGACATAGAATCAGATAAATCTAAATCGAATAAACAAACATTAGGTGAAAATTTTTTAATAAAGCTAGCCAAAGGAAATGTTTCGTTAGTGATTACATTTTGGTTGTTTGGCATTTTAGGTAATTTTATTTTTTCGTCAGCTTATGTTGCATTGTTTACATTCACTGGGACGATGGAAATTTCTACAGAATTAAAAATAATTTATTTTATTTTTTTCTTATTAAGTATTATATATAGTACTTTTATTTGTGTTGCTATTTGGAGAAGCGCAAATAATTATAAAGGACCAGAAATATATAGATTATTATCCAAATGGTATGTAGTGATTTCCATAGGTCTATTCATAGGTAATTTAGTTAAAATGTTTTGGTAAATATTTTTCAACAACTATCCAAATTTCAAACTCTTATTTGAGATATCTAAATCGATTTTTTTTCAAATAATAATGAAGTAAGGCTTCATCTATTGGTAATAAAGAGCCCGCATAAATCTCATTTCAAAAAAACCGTCCTCTGCCCTCACAAATTGAGTCCCAAATTCCTTACCTTCTCTATTTAAAATTTCAAGCAATTCCAAAGCATCGTCATCATTATCTGAATTGTCTGCACTACCAAAAAGCCTTTGCAATTGAAATTTTTTAAGTTTAACCGGGACTAACTTTAAAGAACTCAAATTACCAGTTTCAGACTCAATGGTTGCGAAATACAAAATTCCAAGATCGCCGCGAAACTGTTCATACCCACCGATCCCTTCGTAATCGTTGATCAGATCTCCACAGCCATAGAGGATCAATTTTCCTTTATAAACCTCAATGCCTTTCACATGATGTGAAGAATGGCCATGGACGATATCAACACTCGCCTTATCAATAAGCTCATGCGCGAAAGAACGTTCCTTATGATCTATCTCATATCCCCAATTCCCTCCCCAATGAATGGAAACGACCACCACATCCAGTGGCTGTTTTATTTTTGCTATTTGCATTTTGAGCGTTTCAAGCATCTCTGTGGGATTTCCTAAAAAATTAACTCCTGCTTGGTTCCATGTTGCCGCCCAGCTTTTAGGGATACCACTCGAAGGATCTCCTAAGGAAAAAACAATCACCCGGCCTTTGTTTAAAATAGGAAAAATCGCTGGCGCTTGAGCCTCAACTACAGTTTTACCTGCTCCAACCGCCTTGATATTGGCGTTTGATAATGTTTCTAATGTTTCAATTAATCCTGCCCTTCCCCAATCCAAGCTATGATTATTAGCTAAAACACAACAATCAATGTTGGCAGCCGTTAAACATCCAATATTTTTAGGATGCATTCGGTAATTAATTCCCTTCTCTTCCCAATCATTGCTGGTGGTAATCGTAGTTTCTAAATTTATTATCCTTAAATCAGGATGAATTTTATTTAAAATAGAAAGGGCTTCACCCCAAATATAGTCATCACTGACGGGTTTTAAAATGGGACCATGACGCTCTTCCGCAAGTTCGATATAGGTTGTGGCGTTCTTAACATAAGGTTCATGCAATTCAGGAAGACTGGGATGCGCTAAGATTTGATCAATGCCTCGTCCCGCCATCACATCTCCTGTCAAAAATAAGGTGATGACTTTCATTTAAAGTCCGAGGGCACAACGAATAAATGCATTTTTAAGCATAGGGGTATGATCAACAAAATTTACACCCACACTTCTTATCAACGCCATAGAAGATGATTTCGCATCAAATATTCGCTTTATCCCTTCTAAAGCGGCCATCATCCCCAGAATTTGGGTTCTGCGAGCACGCTCATAGGGCCGTAATACTAATTTATTACCAATATCATGGTGATTTTGATGCGCCTTGACCAAGACTTCCACTAATTCTTTTGCATCCATTATACCCAAATTTACACCCAGTCCTGCAAAGGGATGAATCACGTGCGCCGCATCGCCTACTAAAGCAATTCGTTCTTTAACATAATGCTTGGCATGTCGTAACGACAGTGGAAAACAAACACGATCTTTTGCTTCTTTTATTTTTCCTAAACGATAATCAAAATGATATCCCAATTCTTCACAAAAAGCGTCATCACTTAAACTCAATAATTCCTCAGCCTGTTCATGAGTTGTCGACCACACAATGGAACACAGATTCGGTTCTGCTAGCGGCAAAAAAGCCAAGGGACCATTTTTTAAAAATCGTTGCCAAGCTGTTTTTTCATGGGGCAATTCAGTCGTGACTGTCGCCACTAAAGCTTTTTGTTGATAGTCCCATTCCTGAGTTGTAATGTTTTCAATTCTGCGTAACCATGAATGCGCTCCATCGGCCCCCACCAAAAGTTTTGCCGATAAAAATTGTCCATCCTCTAATTCTAACAGGATCACTTCATCCTCTTTTATTATAGATTTGGGCTTTGCAGGAACATAACGTTTTACAGGACCATAACTGCATAATTTTTCCCATAAGGCTTTAACTATGACTCGATTTTCAATGATGTGGCCTAAATCCGGTTCATTAACGTCTTGAGCGGAAAATTCAATACTGCCATACCCTAAAGAATCCCAAACTTTCATATGTTCGTAAGGCATTAAACGCTCTCTGACTATTTCCTCCCAAACCCCAATGGCTGTAAACAGTTTTTGAGAGGCTCTTGAAATTGCGCTGACACGAACATCAAAACTATTGGTTTCCCAATCTACCCTGGGGGGTGTTTTCTCCACAAGCGCCACTGACAAATTTGTCTGGGCACATAAATTAGCAAACGCTAAGCCAACAATACCGGCCCCTAAAATAATGATATCGTAGTGATCGGCTTGTTTGCCCAAAGCACTCGGCTTTAATCCCGCTCCTTGCATTACAAAATATTCCTCACGCAGGAACTCCTCGACTTAATTTTGGCAAAGGACTGTGTTTTCCTAATCCCATCTCGGTTACCCATTGCCGAACAGAAGGGATTAATTCGCAAGCCAATAGGCCTAACGTTTTAAATGAATGATTTATATCGGATCCATTTTGAGATAAATTTTCGGTGAATTGTCGAACCCGCTGTTGATCGTGTACACGACAATCTGCAAATTCCTGCAATACACTAATATCTCCAACTAAAGCCTTGTTGCGTTTTTTTTGTATCAGGAGTTCTGCCAGCAAAGCCACATCACGCAATGCAAGATTAAACCCTTGAGCTGCAATAGGACTCAAAGTATTGGCGGCATTCCCAATCAACACCCATCCTAATCCGTAAATATTTTCCACATGACTCGGTTGTAACGCATAACTGACTCGTTGACTGCAGTGTTGCAAATGACCCAATCGAAATCCAAATTCCGTTTGAAGATGTTGAAGAAAAACTCGATCCTCACAATGCAGAAAAGAGCCCAATTCCCTTGTTGGCACAATGCTAACACACTTTGAACGCCCATCTCCAAACGGCAGCATTGCGATTGAACCCGTATTGGTAAACCGTTCAAAGGCTGTCCCCAAATGGGGTTCGCTGTGATAAATATTGGTGGTAATGGCAGACTCTAAGGACTGCGTTCTAGCCATACCAATGCCCAATTGTTGACGGAGATAGGAATCCGAACCATCAGCACCCACTAATAGCGTAGCTTGAATTGTTTTGCTGGGAGTACAATCCAATTCCCAACCGTCTTCAATCCTCTTTAAACCTCGAAGTGAATGGTTACGATAAATATCTAGGATATCCGCCGACTCCGATCTCATCAAACATACATTTAACCCAAAATTTAATGCATCGGCATTAATAACCGCACCCAACATTTCAAGCCCACACTGTTGAGCATTGATTCGTGTTACCCCAAATGAACCTTGCACTGAAATTTGCACATCCATAATGGGTTCGGCATCTTCGCTAAATAAAGGCCAGACCCCCATGGTTTTTAAGCATTGCAAACTTGAATAGGAAAGTGCAATGGCTCGTGAATCTTGATTTTCCACCGCTTGTTTTGGAGCCGGGCCCTTATCGATCACCGCAACTGAAAACCCATGTCCCAAAAGGGCATTCGCAAGGGATGCCCCCGCTAAGCCTCCGCCAATGATTGCAATATCATAGTGCTTTATTACATCACCCATGTTTTACCCCCATAAGGTGTCAAGTCTGGACATTGGACACAGTCCTAGATAAGAAACTGTGTCCAATGTCCAGACTTGACACCTTATCTGTGTTGTAGGTTCCGTAACCACCCAGGTCCCTAAATTTTGGCTGGGCGCAGAAGAGAATAGGGGATATTGTTTTTGAAGGGTTCGAACCCAGGGATGGCTTGGTTCGGAAGGGCAGGAGCCCGTCCCTGAAAAAACAATATCCCCTATTCTCTTCGTATTTGTGTGACACCTTCTCATCCATTCCCCATGGCAGCAGCCCTAATCTTTTCGATTTCTTCAATGGTTTTTGGCACATTCTTTGATAACACCTCATGTCCCGTTTTGGTGACCAAGACATCATCTTCAATACGTACCCCAATGCCCCACCACTTTTTATCCACATCGTTCTGATTGGGAGAAATATATATACCAGGCTCTACGGTCAACACCATGCCCGGCTCAAAGACACAGGGTTTATCTCCATTTTTATATTCTCCGACATCATGGACATCCAATCCTAACCAATGCCCTGCACTATGCATATAAAAACGTTGATAGGCTTTTTGTTCAATTAAATCTTCTTCGTTTCCTTGTAACAATCCCAAAGCACACAAGCCTTTAACCATAACAGACACAATGAGTTCTTGTAATTCATTCCATGTAACGCCGGGCCGCACTTGTTCAATCGCTGCCATCTGCGCCTTAAGCACCAATGCATAAATCTGTTTTTGCTCTTCACTAAATTTCTTTGCTACTGGAAACGTACGAGTGATGTCGGAAGCATAATATTGATACTCACATCCGGCATCCACCAACACCAATTCCCCAGCTCTCAAGGTTTGATTATTATCGGTGTAATGTAAAATACAAGCGTTCTTGCCCCCCGCAACAATAGGCGTATAGGCTTGGTTACGAATGCCTTTTGAAAAACATTCGTGCAAAAATTCTGCTTCAAGTTGATATTCCATCATCTCGGGCTTGCATACGTTCATTAATCTACGATGCGCCGCAGCAGAAATCTCTGCAGCTTCTTTCATTAATTGAATTTCATAGGAACTTTTTATTTTCCTTAAACGATGTAATAGAGTATTTAAATCTACCCACGTTTTGGGTGCGGTCTTACCCTTTCGATTAAGCGATCGTATCGAATTTATCCAAGATAATAAACGTTTATCAAAAGCTTCATTCACACCCAATGAATAAAATAAGTGATTTTTATTGGCTAATAAATCAATCACCCTATCATTCAGTTCTTCAATCGAAAACGCTTTATCGGACTGAAAGTTTTCTCTTGCTCCGATCAGACCTGCCTTTGGCCCAGTCCACACTTCTTCTTCGGCATTCGATGGTTGGCAAAATAAAATGAATTCTGCTTTCCCAACCTCGTCTTTTAACAAGACCATGACCGCGTCCGGTTCACCAAACCCTGTTAAATAGTAAAAATCACTGGATTGTCGAAAGGGATATTCTGCATCACCATTGCGCCACTGAGTATTCCCGGAAGGCAAAAGGGCAATACTTAAATTCGGCATTTCATCTAAAAGACGTTGCCGACGTTGTATTAATTCTTTAGAAAATTCTTTCGCAAGGATCTGCATCGTTGTTTCACCTTTTCACCTATTCAATTGGCCAGAAGAACCACACTCAATTAGAAACTATATTAGAAATCTAACCTACTTCCAACGCCCTAGATTCAGGATCCAAAATCTAGAACCCAAATCCAGAACCCGAGTTCCAGAACCCGAGTTCCAGAACCCGAGTTCCAAAATCCATTCTCCATAAACTCATTGACTCACCTTAGCACTCATTCTATTCTTATGTTAAGTATATCGTGATTGAGATGAAAACTGTGAACTACCCAAAGCCTGTGACTGTTACTTTATTAAATAAAGACTACCCCGTCTCGTGTCCTGCCGGACTTGAAGGGCAATTACACGAAGCAGCTCAAGTTTTAAATCTGAAAATGAACGAAATCCGCAATAGCGGTCGAGTGGTTAGCCTTGAACGGATTGCCATTATGGCAGCCTTAAATGTGACTAATGAATTACTGAACTACCGACGGCAAAAAGAAGCCTATATTCAAAACGTCACCGAGCAGATTGATCGGTTGCAAAACAAAATTGACGAAGCTTTGCTATAACAAGACCAAGCTTTACTATATCACTCTGAAACTTCTTAGATCTAAAAAAAGCCTATCTAGGCCTATTCTCTAACAGAAAAAAAGGCTATGCTGGATCAATGGATGAAGAACTTTTGCATGTGTTCTCGTGCACGGGTTCTCATTCAACCGTTTGTTCTGGCGTTTCTCTCGGATGTTTGTGGCTGTAGCTACACTTCTTGAGCCTATAATCTGAGTAGAGGGGGTTCTTCCCTGTCGCAGTTGTGCATGTCTGCCTTCGAGTAGAACGCCTGATGCGACATATCGGCTCCCACTTGAACCTGAGGGTTCAAGGGTTACACTACACTACGGCATTTTTGAGAACGCCTCCTAATTTCCGGAATCACTTAACCCATAAGTTTTTATTTCCCCTTTAATTCTTATGCCCAATTCTCATTCACACGAAGAAAAAAAATCCTTACGTAAGGCAATTCAAGTTCAACGTCAACGTCTCTCCGACCAAGAACGTCGAATAAAATCCCAAGCCTTAATTAAAACCGTGGGACTCGGATCTCCATTTTTACAAAGCCATCGCATTGCCTTCTATTGGCCTGCCCATGGTGAAATTGATCCCGGTCCCCTCATGAAACGCGCTTTTAAATTTAAAAAACACTGCTATCTTCCTGTTCTTCATCCACTCAAACCTAGGGAATTAGTCTTTGTTGAATATAAACCAGGAGATCCTTTGTTCTTAAATCGATACGGTATTTATGAACCCCAATTAAGGAAAGAAAAACAAATAGTCCCCTGGATGCTTAATTTGGTGTTAGTTCCTTTACTTTCTTTTGATACTCAAGGCCACCGTTTAGGTCGTGGACAAGGTTATTATGATCGCACCTTCGATTTTATAAAAACTCACAGCAAACCTTTGCATCCTAAACTTATAGGGCTTGCTTACGATTTTCAACAGCGGGAACAACTACCTGCGGGGGAATGGGATATTGTTTTATCTGGGATCGCAACCGAAAGCCGATTGCTTCATTTTCCGTGTTTAGAAAGTCGGGACTTAGAATGAGCATGAGGCTGAGGATTTTCTAGGGTTGCCATCGCTATTTTTTCGGAGCGATTCGCACCATAGCTAGTCACCACAACGCCTAAACTGAGCAGAAACGCAAGCACAATCAGCAAATCTGGCTTACGACGTTTCATTTGTGGTGCCTCCGTTTAATTTGTGATCACTGAACAATAACATTATTATATCTCAGACAGGAGAAAAATGTGAAATTTTGGTTAATGAAATCTGAACCCAGCACCTACAGCATCGATTCTTTGTTGAAAAAACCAAAGCAAACGGATCATTGGGAAGGGGTGAGGAACTATCAGGCTCGCAACTTTATGCGCGATCACATGAAAAAAGGCGATCGAGCCTTTTTCTACCATTCCAGCTGCAAAACCCCAGGAATTGTAGGAATGATGGAGATTGTCCAAGAAAGTCACCCCGACGCAAGCTCCTGGGATCCTTCTTCAAAATATTTTGATCCTAAAAGCACTCCTCAAAACCCGCGCTGGTTTATGGTAAGCGTCCATTTCCTTGAAAAATTCAAAATTCCTATTGAATTAACCCAATTAAAAACCCTGCCCGCTCTTAAAAACATGATATTACTGAAGCCCGGAAATCGTTTATCGGTTATGCCTCTGACAACGGCAGAATGGCAGACCATTCTTGCTTTTAAGGAGAAAAATGCTTTATGAATCAAGACGAGATGAAAAAAACCGTCGCCACGGTAGCCATCGATTATGTCGAAGAAGACAGCATTATTGGCGTGGGCACGGGCAGTACCGTCAACTACTTTATTGAAGCGTTGGCCCGCATCAAACACCTCATTAAAGGCGCGGTGGCAAGTTCAGCGGCCACGGAAGCGCAATTAAAAAAACTGGGAATTCCTCTCTTTGAATTAAATGCGGTCGATAGTGTTTCAATCTATATAGATGGGGCAGATGCGTTTACGAATACTAAACAATTGGTTAAAGGCGGTGGGGGAGCATTGACTCGGGAAAAAATCTTGGCCGCGGCCAGCGAACGCTTTATTTGCATCGTCGATGAATCCAAACGCGTCAAAGTATTGGGGGATCCTCCTATTCCCCTTGAAGTCATTCCCATGGCCCGAAGCTTTGTCGCTCGTGAAATTGTGAAACTTGGGGGAAGCCCTGTGTATCGTGAACACTTTCAGACCGACAATGGCAATATTATTCTTGATGTCCATCATTGGGTGGTTGCAGAACCCATTAAACTCGAACACGCGTTAAATAATATCCCGGGGGTTGTCTGTAATGGAATTTTTGCAGATCAGGTGCCCGATATTATACTGATAAGCACTGCCAAAGGAATGTCCGTGTTAGGTGGACTTGGGGTTTAGTCGAGGTTACTTCATATTTAATCGTGATTTAGTCAGATTTAATCGAAGTTTAGTCGAGATTGTATCGAGAGTTGAGCATGCCCGAAATTGAAGTATATATTCTTCTATTTGTCATTATTGTGATCATGGGCGCCGTCTTTCATAAATCCCTTGTCCCGACAGCACTTTTACTTGTGATGACCGGCATGGGGTTAAGTTTTATAACTGGATTCCCAAAAATTGAGCTTAGTCCAAAACTTGTCTTAGATGTATTCTTACCGCTGA
>Ga0207154_1034_pt1 | contig 17996 bp, 13 predicted proteins | sample Alteio_BWMinHeat_28_FD_153576 | JGI IMG/M metagenome (GOLD analysis project Ga0207154, IMG submission 153576) | Enriched cells from forest soil in Barre Woods Harvard Forest LTER site, Petersham, Massachusetts, United States -... | ecosystem: Environmental > Terrestrial > Soil > Temperate forest >... | reverse complement strand
TGATAAAACTTTTCTTATGGTTAAATAAAGTTCATTGGCCGCAAAGGGTTTTGTAATATAACATCATGCAACTTAGGATGCTATCGATAAGTCTTATTTTTAATCAGTTTCCTAGGATTGTTCGTGATCTTTCTAAAACTCAAAACAAAAAAGTAAATTTAATCATTGAAGGTGACAATATCGAAATAGATAGAACTTTTATTGATATCATGAGTGAATCGTTACTGCATCTTGTCAGAAATGCGATTGATCACGGTTTAGAAACTTCTAAAGAACGGTTAAGCAAAAATAAGCCTGAACAAGGTTTAATAAAGCTCTCCGCTGAACGAACGAAAGAACATGTTGTAATAACAGTGAGTGATGATGGAAGAGGTATTAATTTTGGTGATATTAAAAAAAGTGCCATTGATCTTGGATTGTTAACCCCAAATGCAACCGACGAAGAAATTGAAAACGCTCTTTTTTCAGAAGTATCCACGGCTAAAGAGGTCACTGAAATTTCTGGTCGTGGATTAGGCCTAAATATTGTAAAAGAAAATTTGGAATCCATTGGGGGATTCATTCAAGTAAAATCAAAAGCAGACGAAGGAACTGTGTTTATCATTCGAATTCCTTTATCGCTTGCCGTTTTGAACACTCTATTTGTAAAAGTGGCAGAAAGAATCTATGCCATCCCTGTTTCTAATATTATACGTTTAGTCACATTGGACCAAGAGAACATGAAAAGCGTCTTAAACAATGAAACGATAATTTTAGATTCTGAAAATATTTCGGTTATTAATTTGCCCTTTTTATTTGGGGCCAAAGTAAATTCATCTCAAAGACGTTCGATAGTCATCGTGCAAAAAGAAAATGAGCGTTTGGGACTGGCAATTGATGAACTGATCAAAACTGAAGAAATTGTTATAAAACCTTTAAGTTCTACGCTTCGTGACAACCGATTTTTTTCAGGTTCAGCGATTATCGGATCCGGTGAAATGATACTAATTCTAGACATTGGAAATTTATTTTTGTTTAGACCCGAAACAATCGAACAGGTGGCAGTACAGTAGATTATACATTTAAGGAGAATGTTATGCTGAAAAAATTAGATGAAATTAGCAAAGTGGCCGCCATAAAGGCCTCTTCATCTCTATCCAAAATGATAGAAATTCCTGTCGGAGTGGACGTGTCTCCAGCCATTACAATTACAAAAGAACAGTTTCCGTTGATCATGAATCCGAACGAATCCGTTGTGAGCATGAATATTCCTGTCGTCGGCGATTTAAATGGCATGGGTTTAATCATTTTCCCAAGAGCGGTTGCATTAACCCTATGCGATTTTATGCTTCACAAAAATCTTGGTGACACAAAACTTTTTTTAGAACTTGAGAGTTCAGCATTGATCGAACTTGCTAATATAGTGATTGGTAATTTTTTATCTCCCTTTGCTCATCCTCTTCAGCTGAATTCTGTAATGCATCGTACACCCATTTTTAAAAGTGACAAATATTTAACCATTATAGAAGATGTTAACCAAGCTTTGAAAAATTCGATCTCTGAAACTGCATTGATTGAAATTGTGATTAATTTAAATCATATGCAAATAAGAGGATATATGATAATTATGTTAGGAATGGACAAAATTCAACATGCTATTGACAATATCGCACAGGAAAAAAATGAATAACGAATTAAACAAACCCAATGACAATAACGACCGTTACAATTTTTTTACGGAATGGCTTCCCTATCCCATTATTGAATTAGATTCTTCTTTTAATATTGTTTACCTAAACCAAGCAACCGAATTGCAATTTCCGAATCTTACTTCCCTTAAAACAGAACATCCTATCTTAAACGGGTTGGAAAAAATGCGTTTGGAATTGTTTCAAACTTCAAGTGAAATCATTGTATATGAGCGTGAATTAGAGGTTTACAATTTAACCTATGAACAACAAATATTTGCATTTCCAAAAACAAAAAAATTGTTTTTGTTTATGACAGACACCACCAAGCGAAAACATGCAGAATTGGCTCGTCTAAATGCTGAAGCACAGTTGTATCAAGCTCAAAAAATGGAGGCCATGGGTGAATTGACCGGTGGGATAGCCCATGATTTTAATAACCTACTGATGATAATCCTTGGGAACTTACAACTTCAACAAGCTGAAAATAAAGAAAATAATATTGACAATAAAAGAATTAATGCGGCATTAGAGGCCGCTTTACGAGGATCCGCTTTAAGCAAACGCTTATTGAATTTTGCAAGGCGAAAAAGTTTGCAACCTACGGTCATTGTAATGGAAGAATTTATTCCAGAGTTGACAAACTTAATAAAACCGGTACTGGGTGCAACAATCGATTTGGAGATACAATTATCGGAAAATTTATGGAAAATAATGGTCGATCGTAATCAGTTTGAAAATGCAATTTTAAATTTAGCAGTTAATGCAAGTCATGCCATGGATGGAAAGGGCAAACTTACATTAAATGTTTCTAATGTCACTATCGAAGAATCATCAATTCTAGAATGTAAAATTGAACCTGGTGAATATATTAAAATTTCTATCAGCGATACTGGTGTAGGGATCGAAAATGAGATTATAGACAAAATTTTTGAGCCTTTTTTTTCAACCAAAGGTGCCAATAAAGGAACGGGGTTAGGCTTAAGTATGGTTTCGGCATTTGTGGTTCAATCCAATGGACATATTACAGTAGACAGCACTCTGCATAAAGGAACAACGTTTAATTTATTTTTCCCCAGAGTAAAAGGTGAACTACCGGATGAGGTGGAAAATATCGCCACACCTAATTTACCAAAGAAACTTAAATATCATCATAATAAATCAATTCTCGTGGTCGAGGATGAAGAAAGTATTCGAAACGTGGTTGTTGAATATCTAAAAAAACTTCATTTTAAAGTATTAGAAGCCCATAATGGAGATGATGCTTTTGAAATTGTGAAAACGAAAATTCCCATCGATTTAATTCTAAGTGATATCGCTATGCCTGGTAAACGCACGGGAATTGAACTTGCAAATGAAGTCCAAAAAATGTATCCAAAGATAAAAATCTTGTTAACTTCTGGGCATTTATCTAAAGAAGCGAGAGAGAGGTGTAAATATCCCATCTTAACAAAGCCCTATGAACTAGAGAAACTTGCCTCAATTTTAAATGAAGCATTGGAGGAAAATTGAAATGGAAAAAGGACGTTTATTAGCCATAGATGATGATCCTCAAATTTGTGAATTATTGCAGGATCTGGGTGAGCGTGCAAGTTATCAAGTTTGTACCACCTTAAATAAAGTAGATTTTATTGAGCGGTATTCATCGTTTAACCCCACATTTATAATGCTTGATTTAAGTTTGTCTCGAAACGACGGTGTTGAAATACTACGTTTTTTAAGCAGTGAAAAATGTACCTGTCCAATTGTGATTCTAAGTGGTTGCGACGAACGAATTCGTGCTTCAAGTGTTAGGGTCGGCCAAAGTTATGGTTTAGATATTAAGAAACATCTCGCGAAACCCGTTGATATTACGGCAATATTGCAGCTGTTGCAGGATTCTCAACCGGTTCACACCGCTGAACTTGAAAAGATGATAGTCCAAGCGATTGAAAAAAATGAATTAATTCTTTATTATCAACCTAAAATTTCAATTTCAGATCAAAAATTAATCGGTGTCGAAGCTTTGGTTAGATGGAGCCCTAAGGACCAACCCATGGTTTATCCAGAAATCTTCATCCCCTTGGCTGAACAATCCAGCTTCATTAAATCTTTAACGTTTTGGGTTATCGAAGACGCTTTTAAACAAAATGCTGCATGGAAAAAAAGTCAATATGATTTTACCATTGCTATTAATCTATCCGCATCAGTCTTAGACGATCTTGTTCTACCGGAAAAAATTGAGAGTCTTTCACAAATCTATGAAGTGAATCCGAAAGATATTTGCTTTGAAGTGACTGAATCGGTCATGTTCAGTCGCCTAGAAGTGGGTATGGATATATTAACTCGACTTGCTATAAAAGGATTCAAAATCTCAATTGATGATTTTGGAACAGGATTTTCTTCCTTAGTACAATTGCACAAAATGCCATTTTCAGAAATTAAAGTTGATAAGTCGTTTGTAATGCATGCCACCACCGATCCCGATTGCTGGATCATCATTAAATCTATTATTGATCTCGGGCATAATCTACGTTTAAAAGTGGTAGCCGAAGGGGTTGAAAGTAAGGAAGTGTTGGAAGGTCTTAAAAAACTGAATTGTGATGTTGCCCAAGGATATTATTTTAGCAAACCCATTCCTGTTGATACATTTAATGAATGGGTGAAAAATAACTTCGATCAAAATTTAATTTTAAATCAACGTTTCTAATCCCCACCAATCATCATTTTATCCAACAAAATTGAACCTGTTAATATATTGGAACGTTTTTCAACATCATTTCCAATGGCAACCAAATGTGCAAATAAATCTTTAAGATTCCCGGCAATGGTAATCTCTTCCACCGGATATTGAATTTCACCGTTTTCAACCCAAAACCCAGCGGCTCCTCTTGAATAGTCCCCCGTGACCAAATTTAAACCCTGTCCAATCATCTCGGTGACCAAAAGTCCTGTGTTCATTTTCTTCAATAAGCCCTGCAAATCCAAATCGGAATGTGAAACTAATAAGTTGTGAACGCCCCCACTATTGCCAGTCGTTTTTAAACCCAATTTTCGTGCAGAATAACTGCCCAGAACATAACTTTCTAGAATTCCATCACGCACAATATCATGTCGCGTTGTTGCTACCCCTTCGTGATCAAACGGTGCCGAACCCAAGGCTTTCGGGAGGTGAGGAGCTTCTTCAATATGTATAAAATTGGGAAATAATTGTTTTCCTAAACTATCCAGTAAAAAAGAAGATTTACGATATAGACTTCCCCCGGAAATGGCCGCTATAAAATGTCCGATAAAACCTCCCGCAATTTCGGCCGCAATAATTACCGGGGCTTCTGTTGTCTTTATTTTTCGAGCCGATAAACGCCGCAAAGTACGCTGTGCTGCCCGAAGGCCCACCACTTTCCAAGATTCTAAATCCCGAGCATCTCGAGCGGTTGTAAAATCATAATCCCGTTGCATGGTATCCTTGTCCTGCCCAATGACAGCACAGCTCATGCCATGACGTGTCGTTGGGTATGCTCCCAAAAATCCATGAGAATTCCCATAGGCATAAACGCGCGAATGAGTTGAAAAAGAAGCACCTTCAGAATTTGTAATTTTTCGATCACATTGTAGTGCTGCTTCCTCACATTCTTTTGACCAAGCAATCGCATCTTCTACTGTGATTGCCCAAGGATGGTATAAATCTAAGTCGGGGATTTCTTTTGCCATAAGATTGGGATCGGCTAATCCCGCATAAGGATCTTCTTCTGTATATTTTGCTATCCGAAAGGCCGCTTCAATGGACGTTTGCAACGCATCTTTTCTAAGATCGGAGGTTGAAACCGTTCCTTTTTTCTTACCAATGTAAACCGTTAACCCTAACCCTTTATCTTGAGTAAATTCAACGGTATCCACAACTCCTAAGCGCACCGTCGTTGATAACCCAGACTCTACTGAAATACTGGCTTCTGCTTCTGTTGCTCCTAAACGCTTAGCTTGATCCAACACAAACGATAGGGTTTGTTTGAGATCATTTTCATTGTGTCTTAATGTGTTGGTTTTTTGATTCAAGACTGAATTAACCATGTTGAGTTCCTCCGACGGTCATCGCATCAATTTTTAAGGTCGGTTGCCCAACCCCCACGGGGACACTTTGACCCTCTTTACCACAGACACCGACTCCTTGATCCAATTTTAAATCATTCCCCACCATTGAAACATGTCTTAAAATATCGGGGCCATTTCCAATTAAGGTCGCGCCTTTAACCGGTCGTGTTATTTTCCCTTTTTCAATTAAATAGGCTTCACTAGCATTAAACACAAATTTTCCCGACGTAATATCGACTTGACCTCCTCCGAAATTAACCGCATACAATCCCTTGTCGACAGAAGCAATGATATCGTGGGGATCGTGATTTCCTGCCAACATATAAGTATTTGTCATTCTTGGCATCGGAATATGAGCATACGATTCTCGTCGACCATTTCCAGTGGAACGAGTTCCCATCAAGCGAGCATTCAACTTATCCTGCATATAGCCTTTCAAAATACCATTTTCAATTAATACCGTACATTCTGTAGGAGTGCCTTCGTCATCGATGTTTAAAGAACCTCGTCGGCCAGCCAAGGTGCCATCATCAACCACTGTGCATAAGGGAGAAGCAACTCGTTCTCCAATTCGACCGGCAAACGCAGAACTGCCCTTACGGTTAAAATCACCTTCTAAACCGTGTCCAATGGCTTCATGCAATAATACGCCGGGCCACCCGGGTCCCAATACGACGGGCATCATCCCGGCGGGTGCAGGCCCTGCTTCGAGATTCACAAGCGCCTGACGAACCGCTTCTTTAGCAAAGTTCAAGGCATGGGATTCGTCTAAGAAAATTCGATAATCGTGTCGACCCCCTCCTCCATTGCTGGCGTGTTCTCGACGACCCTTATCTTCCACAATCACAGACACATTTAAACGCACCAGGGGCCTGACATCCGCAATATAGGTACCATCGCTGCCCGCCACCAAGATTACCTCATACGAACCCGACAAACTGGTAATAACTTGTTTTACTCGTGAATCAATTTTTCGTGCAGCTGCATCCATTTTTTTCAATAAAGCAATTTTATCTGCATCTGGAATAGATTTCAGAGGATTGTTGGGTTCATAGAGGTGCAGAAGAGGTTGTTTTCGTGACCAAACCTGGACTGGATGAGTGCCCCCCTTTATAGCAATCGAACGCGCAGCATTGGCAGCTTCTTCAAGCGCAGGAATAAGAATATCGTCAGAATAAGCAAAGCCGGTTTTTTCACCGCTGTTTGCACGTACGCCGACACCATAATCGATACTATAACCGCCTTCCTTGATTAATCCATCTTCTAAACTCCAAGATTCATGTTGGCTTGATTGAAAATATAAATCAGCATGATCGACGGAATGTCCCATGACATTTCCTAATATTTTGTTCAAGATTTGATCATTTAATCCCGCAGGTTCCAGTAACGTATGCAATGCAATATCTAAATTGTTTTCGGTCATAATTCACTCCAGTGTTGGGATCAGATCCAGATCTTAACCCAACTATTAAAAAATTCGTCGATGTTCTGCAACGGGGAATCGACTGCGAAGATCATGCAAATAATCTAAATCAATATCCGCAACAACCACACCTTCTCCCTCAGGTAAAACATCTAAAATGGTTCCCCAAGGATCAATAATCATAGTATGTCCCCACGTGGAACGTTTATTTCTATGCAATCCTTGCTGATTCGCAGCAATCACATAAGAAAAATTTTCAATGGCACGAGCCCGCAACAAAATTTCCCAATGCGCTTTCCCTGTCACCGCTGTAAACGCCGAAGGAACTGTTAAAATTTCTGCTCCCATATTAAAAAGCTTTCGATACAGCTCAGGAAATCGTAAATCGTAACAAACCGATAACCCTAACTTTCCCAATGGCGAATTAATACAGGTAATATCTTTACCAGGACAAATTGTTTTTGATTCAAAATACTCTTCTTGTTTGGGCTGAACCTTAACATCAAACAAATGTATTTTATCATACCGAGCAACATTTTCTCCGAGATTATTCCAAACAAAACATGCGGCATATACAAGTTTTGAATCACGAGTCCCGACACGGACTCCGGCACCAACATCGGCAACAACTCCGGCAGAAATCGGTAAGGTACCTCCAATTATCCAAATATCAAGTTGTTTTGCAAGCTTAGAAAGAAACTTTTGTATCGGTCCCTGGCCTGGAGCTTCTACAATCATCAATATCTTACCGTCTTCGGGCACCCCCATGAAGGCGACATTTTCTGGCAAGACCACCAATTCAGCTCCTCTGGAAGCAGCCTCGGGGATTAATTTTTCGAGAGTCCTAAGGTTTTCATCCACACTATCGGTTGAATTCATTTGGATAGCGGCCACACGTCCCATTATATACTCCTAATGATTTGGTAATGATTTGGGCCGGCACGGGTCTTTTTAGGTGTCAGACACCGTTCCTAGGCTAAACAATGTCTATGGCTTTCTGAACGGTGTCTGACACCTAAAAAGCCCAGGACCAGCCCCTACGATTACCTAATACTTAATTCTAACCTGTAACTCGAAATTTACCCAGAAAATTGCTGTCCCCCCAGGTCTCTGCTTGAAAATAAATCATTGCTTGAAAATAAATCAATAGTATGTGAAAATAAGTAATATGACTAGTATTGTTAAGTGTCCAAATTGTAAAAAACCGGTCGAGTGGTCTGAAAAGTCCCTTTTCCGTCCTTTCTGCTCAGAACGGTGTCGTCTTATCGATTTAGGTTCCTGGGCGGATGGTTCCTATGCTATCCCTTCCAGTGAATCCGTTAATCCAGATTCGGAACAGAGCTCAGAAAATCAGGATTCTAATCCATCAACACCGAAAGAAGATGATAATTCCTAAATAAAGAGCAAATCAAAATTATTTTATTTAATTATTTTAAATATTTTAATTGTTTTAATTCTTAAGTATCAAACAACCGATGCATAGTCGAGGGAAGAAAAATTACAAGCCTCAGGCGGATTGGATATCTTAGAGGTGCAGTCAACACAGGTGGGATCCGTTTCATCACATAGATAAATATAGGACTCAAGTTCAAAGTCCCAGTAGGCGACTAGACGTACCGCACTACACGTTACGCAATTAGCGTGTATTTCATTTTTCAAACGTTGACCTTTGGCCATTCTTGCGAATTCCTTTATCGACACACAAGCCATAAACTGTTGCACCATCACACGGGGGCAGTCCATGTGCCCACTCGCACACAGGAACTTATGTTAATGTCTTTCTAATCACCCTTGCAACTTTTTTTTAAGACTTAGAGTTTGGGAAGGTTACTGAATATATTATTAATTTACTTCACCTTGTCGAGCAATTGATTCAAAGCACTCCCCACCGCTTTTTCAACATTCTTTTTCACATTCTCCTGCACATTTTTTTGGATCACATCTTCCACAATATTTTTCTGTGCATAAGCAAGTGCATTGTTCGTATAAGCTTTCAAATCGGGTCGAATCATCGGATTACCAATCGTCCCTTCAATCCTAACCGGTAACGCCATACTTTCTAAATACTTTCCAAATGTATCATTGGCAGGATACGCATTTCCCTTATATAAAACAGCCGTTAGATATAGCACAGCATCGTTTGTAAGATTAATTGTCCCACTGCCATTAACAATATACTCTGGATGTGTTATTGCTAAGTCTGAATTTTTAATAATTCCTTGATTGATATTGGTGGTCGCTTTAATGAGATTAAATGGCGTAGATGCACTTGGATTTGGGTTTTTTTGTTTCCACAACTCCTGTACTGAACTCATTCCCATCTCTAAATTAAACCCTGGTTTCTTTTTTAGACCATCGACCAATGAATGCACCCCGGTCTGCGCATTTTTTAACAAGCTGATTAAATTGATACCGTAGAATTTACCTTGATGGATTTCGATTTCTGTTTGTCCAGATAAGTTATTCCGCAATTCATCCGCCGTGTTACCCATCGTCGTTAAACTGATTTTGAGATCGGTCTTACCTTCCAACTTATCTTTGACTCCCATCATTAAAAGCAAATGCTTAATATCGAAACCACGCCCAAGTTGAGTAAAGGTATATTTTGGACTTTGACCACGAAGATCAATATGCAAACTGCATTGTTGAACACTTTGTGCCATTTGCACAACCATGGGCGATATCTTGATCAGGCCTTCTTTTGCTAAAATTGCGCCTTTTATCTCATCCAATTTTATTTTTCCAAATTGCAGTTGTTTGCCCAAAAAATCGCCTTCTGCCTGCAGAGATTGTGGTGAAAGTCGATTGAGATCAACCTTAATATTGCCAGTCATATTTCCATTGTCTTTTAATTGCAGATTCAGATCGTTTAGGCTGAGATAAGGCATGCTGTATTTAAACAAGGTCGAAATATTACCTGCGGTTGGCAGAGTGGGATTATGTTTTATGCCTAATTCATCTAACCAAGGTTTAACATCAATATTGTTGCTTTCCATTTTTCCTTGCACAATAGGATGATCGCTAAGATTAATAATCTTAGCTTCTCCATTAAGCGTCGTTATTTTTCCAGCGGGGAATTCAAATTTAAGTGAAATATTCCTAAAATTGAGTTCATCTTTTAAAGGAAGGTGTGCCCAGGCACATTTTAGGGAAAATCTTCCCACGGCTTGTTTGCTTGCATTCCCTAAATGAAAACTAAGAGCAATGGGGGTCTCGTTACCAATAAGACCTTTCATAATATTTTCAGCACTTAAATTCAAATGATCCAGTACATAATGCTTATTCTTTTGTTGATCATGAAAACTAATTTCTCCGTCTTCTATTTTAATTCCGCTTAATAACACGCTTTTTGATTCTGAACCGCTGACGGAGGGTTGAGATTCTGAAGAAGATGAAGTCGAAGATGAGATTGTTGATGGGGTTGATGGGGTTGATGATGCCGATACCGTTGGAGATTCGGGTGGAGATACAGGTGGAGATACAGGTGGAGATACAGGTGGAGTTGGCATTGTTGGAGCAACAGCTGATGTCGTTGGGATTGAAGACGAATCGTTTTGTGAAATCTGTGATGCTGCAGAAGCCTTATTTGAAAGCCGCTGAACAAGCATAGTCCAGTTATCCATTCCTTTGGAATTTCGTTCTAAGGCTAGATTGACACCCACCAATTTTATGTTGATAAACACCTTGCCTGTAAAGAGTGAAGCTAATCCTAATTCAGTACGAATAATTTTCGCTACAAGGATCTTATCTTTAAAAGGCGCTGCATTATCTAAAACAACATCATGAAGTTCCAATGACAACAAGGGCGACCAACTCCACAACAAAGGTCCTTGTATCGTTAACACCTGGCCATATTGTTTATAAAAGACTCTCTCTAACGGCTCTCTAAATTTATTAGGATCAACGAAAATAAAAATGGCCACCATACACAAGGCAAGAACGACAATTAACCCAGCAAAACTTTTCAATAATCGTTTAATAAATTTACCCATATTTCAACCTTTTTGTTTAAAACTCACGAATTGTTTAATACCCTAGGAAATGAACGCTTTTATTCTACCTTAAAGCAAAGCACCCAACAATGATAATAACAATACCTAATAGACCATCCAATACCATAGATTTAATTGAAATATTTGAAAGTTAAAAAGATAATGTTATCTAGTTAACAATATAATGAACCATATAAAATGATGATTTTAAGAATTATACAAGTCACTTCGCCACCACAATTCGCACATCCAACGCAATCGCTTCTTTTTCATTTGCAATCAATGGATTGATATCCATTTCTTTTATCTCGGGTAATTCACACACCATGGTTGAAACTTGGATTAACACTTCTTCAATGGCTTGCCGATTTGCTTCGGGCATATTGCGAAACTTTCCAAGTATTTTTGCAGCTCGGGTTTGTTCAATTAATTGTTTAGCAATCAATCGATTGATTGGGGGTAATGCTACGGCCCTATCCTTTAGAACTTCCACCAAGGTTCCCCCTAATCCAAAACTAACGACGGGCCCAAAAACTTTATCCCTGAAAACACCTACCATAAGTTCTCGAGCATTCGACTGAATATACATAGGCTCTAGTGTCACTCCAAGAATGTTTGCCGTTGGTTTTTTTTCCTTAGCACTATCGATTATTTTTTTATAAGCAGCCAACAATATTTGAGAATCAACAATATTAAGCTCAACCCCTCCACATTCTGTTTTATGAGTGATATCAGGCGAAAGAATTTTCATCGCCAGCGGATAACCGATCACTTCTCCCGCTTTTAGTGCTTCGGTGGGACTATGTGCTTCCAGAGTTTTAGTTGTCTTGATCCCAAAGGCGGCTAAAAGACTTTTTGATTCCGTTAGTGTTAATATTGTACGGCTCTGCGATAATACTAAATCAATAATACCTTTGGCAGTCGAAATAGTAGTAGTCGAAATAGTGGCAGTCGAAAAAGTGGACCTATCCGATGGTTGATGGATATCATGTATACCGATATCATTTATACCGTTGTTAGCAACTTGTAACAACAAAGTTTGATTACGATGATATTCAGTTAGAAATGAAAAAGCTTCAACCGCTTTCTCAGGGGTATCAAAAGAAGGAATATTATTTTCTAAAAATAATTTTCTATCGGACTGTACCTTTTGTTGGCCCATCCAACAGGTCAAAATCGGTTTGTCGGTGTTTCCTGCAATTTCAATAACGCTTTTTGCAACGCGATGGGGATCCGACATCACCACAGGAACTAAAATCGCTAGCAAACCATCGACATTTTTATCTTTTTGACAGAGTGACAATGCCGTTTGGTATCGTTCAGAAGTAGCATCCCCTAGAATATCAACAGGATTATGATGAGACCAAAATTTAGGCAACTTCTTATCCAGTTCCAGAATAGTATTTTTATCAAGTGAAGCCAAATTAATATTATATTCAGAAACAGCATCTGCAGCCATAACCCCTGCACCCCCTCCATTGGTGATAATGCATAAATTATTCCCCTTAACGCGATAGTTTTGTGATAATATTTGAGCCACTGTAAAAAGTTGTTCAATTGTCGTAACACGAACGGCCCCGGCTCTTTTCAGCGCAGAATCAAACACATCGTCTTCACCGATTAAAGCTCCCGTGTGAGTCGTTGCGGCAACCGATCCCTGTTGAGAGCGCCCTGCTTTAATGACAATCACGGGCTTCTTATTTGCAGCCAATCGTAGCCCTTGCATAAAACCGCGCGCATTTCGAACACCTTCTATATAAAGCAGAATACTCTGAGTTTTAACATCGAAAGCCAAATATTCTAGTACATCACCAAAATCAATATCAGCCACATTGCCCAGGGAAACGATTGAGGAAAACCCAATTTTTTTGGGAGCAGCCCAATCCAAAATCGCAGCACAGATTGCGCCTGATTGTGAGACCAAAGCAAGCTGTCCGGTATGTACAGCGATATTACTAAAACTTGCGTTAATATTTAGGCTTGGGATGATAATGCCTAAACAGTTGGGACCCATGATTCGCATATTATACTGTTTTGCTAAATCAAGAATGGCGGCTTCTAATTTTTTCCCCTCATCACCCGATTCACTAAACCCTGCAGAAAGAATTAGAATATTTTCTATCCCTTTTTTACCACAATCAACCAATATTCCAGGAATAGTAGCTGCGGGAGTCGCAATCACCGCCAAATCAACGGGAGATTTTATGTCGATAACCGATGCAACACAGGGTTGTCCTTGAATAGTTTTATGCTTTGGATTAACGGCATACAGTTGCCCCTTATAATTTCCTCTTAATAAATTCTTAAAGACCATTCCCCCCACTTTTTTTTCTCGATTCCGAGCACCGATCACTGCAATGGAATCTGGACTGAAGAATTTTTGGAGGGAAGTCGCGTTCAAGGCCATGGACTGAGTTTCCTTATTTTCTTGAGTTTCTTGAGTTTTTTGAGTTTCTTGAGTTTCCTGTAATACATTTTTTTCCATTATCTGCGCTTGGAGCCTTTAGAAGATTTGTTAGATTTGTCCTGTACTGGCCCAGAATCAGGCTTGAGAGGTTCTGGAGCATTTGGAAAAGAAGAGCTTTGCTTGAATGCTTGACTCGCTTGAGGAAGAAAAGAGGTGTGTTCGTGTGATTGCTTATGAGGTTTTTGGTGTTGTTTTTTGGTGGCTTGAACCTCAGTTGTGTTCTGTGGAGTCATGGTTGCTAATTTTTTTGCTTTTCTCTTTTCGTGTGGTTCAACCCAATTCTTAAACTTATCTAAGGAAGGTTGTATATCACTTACAAGTTTTTCTTTGAACTCTTTCAAGGGTAGGTATTCATTTTCTTTTAAAAAACTATTAATATTGTCTTCTGCACTTTTTAAATCTTCTTGTAAAAGTCCTTGTATTGTTTGGTTTTGCCTGATTGAGAAAGCGCTTAATCTGGCCTTTAAATTAGAAAACGATTTTTCGTAGCTGCCTATTGCCTCCATCTTTGCAGGGCGTTCTTTTATCCTTGTTGCCATTTCTTCTTTCTCTCTTCTATTTTCTGGAGTTTCTCTTGGCATTTCTTACTCACCCCCTATGTCTATATACTACTCTTCTTAATATCCTAGTCTTCTTAATATCCTAGTGATTCTTAAGTAGTGCATCTTAAAATAACAATTTAGGTACCTAATAAGATTGAACTATGGGAGGAAAGTTCCTAAATAATCATCAAAAACTCAATTTCCTATATTTTTATAGGGTTATTATTCGATTTTATGTTTATTTTATGGAGTATCTTCCTCTATTTAGACGTATCTACACTCAAAGCACCTTTTCTTACCAAATCTGTTATAAAACTGTCTAAATAATACAATCCATTATAAAAACTATTGATTTCTTCTTTTCTTCTATGTTTTAATTTTTTTTTATTATTTATGGGGAGACATTCATGACATTACCTGTTGTAGATAATACTGCTGCTAAACATTCTAAGTATAAAGTCGGCGAACTTGAAGGAACAGTATCAAGAGAAGGAACAGTTCGAGCGCAACTCGAGGCAGAAGCAAAATTGTTTCGAGATGGAACCCCCACTTCAGATCAAATAAAAGCACTGAATAATGTATCTTCCGACGCATTGCTTGCATCATATCAAAGACAAATAGAAATTAGTAAGGCAGCACAAAAGAAGGCTCAGGAAGAACTTGATGCATTACAACAGAGCCAAAGATCAGCTCCAAAGCCAGTCTCAAATCTGCTGACCTAAGGATCAGTAAGTATTTGAATTAAATTAAAGATATGCGGTCACTCTCCAATAAGTTTACTTTTATTGGAGAGTGACCGCTTTTTGCTAACTATCGCGATACTAATTAATTAAATACTGTCTAAAAAACTTATGATCGTGTCGAATGACATGCCCATAGGCCTTTGATTGGTTTAAAAATATAAAGTCTATACTTAATATACTGCCAGATTTTATTAAGATATATTTTTAAGTTTTATATGTATATACGCCATTTTACCAGCAGCAAATACGTCAATATATTAAGATTATTGGTTTTTTTATTTGTTATAATTACCATGAGTTGCTTTTGGTTTGTGATAACTCAATCAAACTATGACAAACAATATTTTAGCTATGCAAGTGAATTGAGGGTATTAACCCAACAACTTGCTAAACGTATTAATCAAGTTACTACTCTGGGCGATGACGAGACTTTTGCAACTTTAAAAGCTAGACAACAAGAATTCGCAAAGATAATCGATATCTTAAAAAACGGTCAAGAAATAAATGGTAAAGTTGTTTTACCTAAAAGCCCTGAACACATTCAAAATGGCGCTTTGTTGCTCGTGTCTTCTTATTGGGCTGACATTAATTCTCACATCACTTTTTTACTAACTCATAAATCTGACATTCAATCCGCAATTGAAATCAATGATAGCATGCATAAAAACATAAGAAAATTAGAAGTTTTATATTTAGAAATCAGCAGTATATTAGTTCAAAAAAACGCTAAGCCTAATCTTATGCATACCATCACACAACAAATTATTGATGCTGCCAGCATTTCCAATGATATTAGAATTTTACTCAACATTACCATTCCCGGCACAGATGTCGAAAAAAAATTTCAAGACAAAATAGAAACTTTCATGAGAAGAGCTAATCAACTTAAATTTGAAAATACCTTTTCATCTTTATCTCCACGTTTTGAAGAAGCAGAACGTATTGCGTACGATTTGCAGCAAAAAACAGATAACATTATCAAAACTGCTTTAATATTAGATGAAGTTAATCGAATTACAGTAACAATCTCTGCCGATAACACGAAATTTCTCGCGGCGACCACTCAGTTAGCAGATGAATATTTAGAGTTCCCAAAAACTCTGTTTATAAACTCTTCTCTTGCGATTGGTTGTGCTGTTGTGTCCATCATTTTATTGTTGAGCCTTGCCTTCATTGTATACCAACAACAAAAAATAAACTCTGAATTAAACGAAGAAATTAACAAAAAAATACAAAATGACATACAAAATTTGTTGACAGAAATTTCTGGTTTGGCCAATGGAAACTTAAGTGTTTATGTGTCCTCCCATGGTGAAATTATGAAAGATATCGTAGTTTCCATTAACTATGCCATTGACGCTTTAAGAGGGCTGGTGGTGCAAATTAATCAGGCCTCCAATGAAGTATCGCAGATGACACGAAATGCTCAAGGCATCACGAAAGAAGTTTCAAATATTAGTGAAACTCAAGAAGAGAAAATTCTTGAAGCGGCTCGAAATCTTGATTTAATGGTAAAACTTTCTGAAAAAGTATTTTTTGAGGCCAATTCATCCTCTGCGGTTGCTCTACAATCCGTCAACATTGCTAACGATGGCCGTTCCGTGGTTAGCAATACTATTCTGAGTATGAATAGAATTCAAAATCAAATTCGTGAAACTTCAGACAAAGTCGTAAAATTAAGTAAAAGTTCAGAAGAGATAAATGAAATTATCGCTTTAATTAGTTCTATTACAGAACAAACTAATATTTTGTCCATTAATGCTTCCATTCAGGCGGCCATGGCCGGAGATCAAGGACAGGGTTTTGCAGTGATCGCTGATGAAATTCAAAAGTTGTCTACCAAAGCGGGACTATCAACCAATCAAATAGTACATCTGATTAAATCAATACAACAAGACACTCAAGAAGTGATCGATGCTATGATTAACACCCGAACTGAAGTTAGACTTGGGGGAGAATCCACACAATTAGCAGGTCAAACATTGGAAAAAATAGAATCAGTGTCCAAAGATCTGTCTCAACATATAAAATTAATTTCACAAGCGTCCGATGAACAAAAAAACATGTCTGTGATTGTTTCTGAAAAAATGAAAGATGTTAAAGATCTTTCAGCGTTAACGGCCTCCAAAGCCTCGGCAACAGAATCTTTAATTGGATCCTTATCAAAACTCATTGGGGAATTAAGAAATTCAGTTTCTAAGTTTAAACTTACTCAATAGTAAAGCGTTCTGATCCTGAACTTTTACCAAGCAACAACAGATTAAGATAAAGCAAAAGATAAAACATACTCACCTTTAGGAAGTTTTAATTAAAACTTTTCATTTCTTTGATGGTCAAAAAAACTAAGATATTCAAGCTTAAATTTTAAAGCTTAAATTTTAATGAACATGAGACTATACACCTAATAGTACAATAGAGTAGGTACAATATTATATGAATTCTCGAGAAGCAATTATTGAACACTTAAGCAAGTCCAAATCGCAAGAAGAGTACGCAAAAGCAAATTCAGAACTTGCTCATGCCCGATACAATGAGAACGACAAACGTAACGCGCGTAAGGATGCGTTAATAAAGGCAATTGAAGACGAAAATGAGGCTGCTGTTGGTTTGTTATTACAAGACATCCAAGATCCCAATATAACAAGTGTTATGGAGGAACCTGCCTTTCTGCTGGCTTTAAAAAAGAAGAATTTGGGAATCGTTAATAAATTACTTGAAAAAAAAATAGAGGGAGCAAAAGAATTTGAAATCCTGGAATTAAAAGAAACAGACGCCGACCGATTTTTTAAATTGTTTGATATTTTATCTGCCCCTCCCCCCTTTAAACGCGATCAAACGGCTCAACAGAGAGAAAGCCTCAATATTGCTCAATTATTGATAAGCCCCCCCATACTCAACAATAACACAATGTTATTATTATTAACGGAGGCCATTAAATTACAAGTACCAAATACTGATACCATGGCTTCAAGAATTGATGCAATACTTAAAAGCCTCCCCTACCAAGACATTCCATTTAACAAACCTGAAAGTTTTAACAAATTCTTAAATTTAGCAATCAAATCCGGCAATGTGAAATATGTTAAACTTTTTC
>Ga0207154_1033_pt1 | contig 18360 bp, 17 predicted proteins | sample Alteio_BWMinHeat_28_FD_153576 | JGI IMG/M metagenome (GOLD analysis project Ga0207154, IMG submission 153576) | Enriched cells from forest soil in Barre Woods Harvard Forest LTER site, Petersham, Massachusetts, United States -... | ecosystem: Environmental > Terrestrial > Soil > Temperate forest >... | reverse complement strand
AAAATGCTTTATTAAAAGCTCCAAGAAGTGCAACACAAAAAGTCAGAAGTACAGAGATGGATGATCGATCTGATTTGGATATAGAAGATGAAGAACTAGAACAATTGCATGATCGACTAAAACTATTTTCGAAAGTATTAGTGATGGCACAACCTTTGACAAATGCTGCAATGGTATTGGCAAATGAATTAATCGATCAAAACAAGCCCGCGCCCCCAAAGGCTACCCGATAACAGTTATTTAGTTTGCTGTATAATATATTGTTTGTTTCTTGACTTGATCTATACTCAAATAACGAGGTGATTTTTAGGTAAAATTTTCATTTTCAACGGGATGACAAATGATACAAGCCAAGGATGACAGCCTTATTCAGGCATTGCTGAATAATAACCTTGATCATGCTAAGACACTAATTAAAAAAGGAAAGTCCTTCATTAATCAACAAAATGAATTTGGTCTTTGTGCCTTGCATGTGGCCGTCACCAAAGGTTGGTACGACATGGTGCAGCTGTTATTAAAAAACGGGGCCGATCCCAACCTGCAAAATGAACTTTACGATGAACCCACTGGGTTCGAATTGTCTCAAACCTTTAATGCTATCTCTGAAGACATCAATACGAATGGGACTCTGGTTACAAACGATGTGTTAACGGAGGAAGTGATTCGAGCGTTGAAAGATACTAGCAATCGAACAGCCTTACATATTGCTTCCAATAGCGGGCATTTTGAAATTGCAAAATTATTGTTGGAACATGGGGCTTTGGTGGATATCAAAGATTTAGGTGGCTGTACCCCGCTGCATTGGGCGGCTGTGCATGGCAATGTGAGATTAATGAAATTGTTATTGGACCGTGGTGCCAATGTCAATCAAACGGATATTGCGGGCAGCACACCCTTACATGAAACGATTCGTCATAAAAAAATAGAAGCCAGTAAATTTTTATTAGAAAAGGGTGCAAACCCTGAGTTGTCGGATATTTTTGAAAGTTCTGCCGTGGAACTTGCTAAATCATTTCCTCCCATTTTTGCGTTAATAGTACATTATTCTGCTTCAATTTCAGAGCATGTTACCCGACATTAATTGACATTAATATTAAGTTAATATCGCGTGAACGTATGCTCATTTAAAATGAAAAATGTATAAAATTCAATAAATTCAATCGTGAAGCGATTAGGCTATAATTATAAGTAAGAGTTGGTCTCTTTTTGTTTTTTGTTGACCATTCGAAATAAGATTATATACAGAGATTATATACAGAGATTATATGGAGTTTTTATGAAAAGAAAGAAGAGAGATAAGTCGGAACGTGCATTTACTCAAGGATTTAAAGCAGGGATTCGGGGACATGAGATGGAGTCTTGTCCCTTCACGCAAACCGAGGTACGCGGTTCGTGGTATGGAGGATGGAGAGAGGGACGTTCCAATTACTTATCGGGCTACTTAAACAATTCCGAAACATTAAAATAAAAAAATAAGAACTTTAAAAATATTATCGCGTAATCGTCACTCGATAAAGATCTTCTTTATTCGAGAGGTTTTCTTTTTGTTTTTGAACTACAGTTCCAAAGGCGTGACCATAAACAACTTCAAATGAAACGGGAAATTTTCCATCCAATGTTTTGAATTGCTGGTAGAGTGCAGATAATTGTGTAAAAAAAGATTTTGGCGATAATCCTTTAGGGTTTTCTCTTAAAACAAAGTAAGATCCATTTTGTTTTAGTTCTTGAACTGCAGTTTGGATGCTGGAATAGGTAAGCGTGATATGATCGGCGTCCATCACCGGATCGCTAAATCCTGATTGAAGTAAAAGATCCCCAACGATATGCATGTCGGTAAAATTATTGATGGCTTTGGGATAATTCATTAATTCAAGACAGGATTTTAATTCGTTAAGAGTATCCGGACCCAACGTTGAAAATAATAACAAACCTTCTGGGGCAAGCACGCGCTGCAGCTCTTTAAATAAAATCCGCAAATCAAAACACCAATGAAAAACACAGTTTGAAAAGATAAAATCGATGCTGTGAGTCTTAAACGGTAAGTATTCCGCATCTGCGCAGACTTGATATTTGCTTGAAGTGGTAGACGTTGTGAGATAAGAACGATTTTTAATCATGCCTTCTGCCAGATCTAAATGCAGAATATCGGCCTTTGGATATCGTTTAGACAATTCTTCAATGAATTGTCCAGTGCCTCCCCCTAAATCAAGAATGGTTTTGGGTGAAAGTTTAAAAATTTCCAACCGCGAAAGTAACCGTTCGCCGATTTCTTGTTCAAGAAAAGAGGCATGGGGGTAGGTTTTAGCGGATCCGCTAAAAACCCGAGCGATTCTTTTTTTATATTCCGATAAGGTGTTGTTTTCTGACATTCGACATTATCCCATGAAAATGACATTCATGAACAGCGTTCTGTCTAAAATTATACATACAATTTATCCTTCCCGCTGTGTGTTTTGCCGCACATATTCAGAGAATAAACAGAATTTGTGTGACTTGTGCAAAACCAGTTTACCTTGGAGCGTGGATCGTTGTTATCGCTGCGGGTTAGGCTTAGAAAAACACACCGAGACTATACTCTGTGATCGTTGTCAAACTTTCCCTCCGCACTTTGATAGGCTTTGTTCCATATTTAGTTATCAGCCTCCCGTTAAAGCACTAATCACCGGACTTAAATTTTCCAATCGCTTGGATTATGGAAGAGTTTTATCAACCCTATTGGCAGAGGGGGTGAATGATTGGTACTATGAAAATGGCCTTCCTGGACTCACGCTTCCTGAAGCCATTATTCCTATGCCTTTGCATTGGAAACGGCATCAGCGACGAGGGTTTAATCAGGCGATGGAATTAAGCCGAGAAGTTGAGCGTAAGTTTTCTTTGCCGGTATTAATTAAAGAGTGTGCGCGAATTACTCACACTAAAGCTCAAGCAAGATTAAGTGCCCATCGGCGAGCAGCGAATCTACAAAATGCATTTCGAGTGCAACTGCAGAAACCGTATCAACATGTTGCGATTGTGGATGATGTTGTAACTACGGGCAGTACCGTGAATGCATTAAGTCTTGCCCTAAAGCAGCAAGGCGTCTTAAATATTGATGTCTGGTGTATTTGTCGAGCATAGGAACTCATTGGGCCGGAACGGGGCATTTTAGGTGTCAGACACCGTTCTTAGGCCAAACAATTTCGATTGCTTTCTGAACGGTGTCTGACACCTAAAAAACCCGTGCCGGCCTCAAAAACATAGGAGATTAAAGATAATGGCAACAACTGCTGCAAAAGCTGTAGATTCTAAATCACAACAAGACAAACCTAAGTATGATAACAGCCCTGAAGGATTAGCGGCCCTTGCCGAAGAAATTAAACGTTCTCATGAGGCTGTGAGTGCAGCCGAAGAGCAGGTACGCTTGGCTAGGAATAGTTTGCATACCCTTGAAGCGTTGCAACGAGAGCTTGAAAAAGAGAGACGACAAAAAGAACAAGAGGGAAATGTTGGAATATCGCCACAATTAAGATTAGAAAAATTCTATTCAGACTTGCCTTTGGCAAAAGCAATGTGTTCTTTGGAAGACTTTGTCGCGAAAGTAAATTCTGAGAAAGAGCATGCGTTAAAAGGGATAGGAAGTGCGTTGTTTGGTTTTTTCGACAAAACAGGAGATCTGTTTTTTTGGAAGTCAGCTCAGGATTGGGTTATAATGAGACAGACTCGTAATTGTAGTGCCAATTGTGATCGTTATGACTACAGTCAGACCTCGGTAAGACGGTTTGAAAAAGAAGCGGAAGCTATTTTAAGAAAATTGTTTCGATTAGTGAAAGCGACGCTAACAAAAAATACAAACGAGGGACAACCTTTTGATCCAGCGCAGTGTTTAAGCGGTATTATGAGGGATGGAGAAAATAAAGCATGGGTAGAACAAGTCACTTCTTTTACTCATAGACTCGAGGCAGAAATAAAAACGATTCGATCTGTCGAGAAGCACTTTAAAGAATTTCTTGAATTCTGGAAACGAGGGACTCCATGGCAACATTCGCCGGAATTTAAGACTGAAATGTGGGACGCCGGCTTTAATTTTAAACCGATATTTTTTAGACATGAAATATTTAAATGTGATCGATTGAAATGTAGTGATTGCGGAGGGATAAAATGGGGTCTTAAACCTTGGCATGATCCTCTTTCTTTCCATACTCCTGAACACCGCGCTCATCTGTTATTGGAGCGAGAACAGGAGGCCTTACCGCCAGCGCAACGTCGGCAATTACCTGCTTTCCAAGCTTTTGTTCGACAGGCGGCAAGACCAGACGCATCGCCCGCTGCAACTCCAGCAAACCCACGCGATGAAGGTTGTAGACTCGCGTGATTAGCCTAGCGGTAATTGTTTAAAATTAATAGTTCACACTGGTAGTTCACACTGGTAGTTCACACTGGTAGTTCACATTGATAGTTCACGTTCCTAGGTTGTCGTAACGTTGGAGGAAGGGATTCCGGATTACTTTATCGGGGACGGGCTCCTGCCCTCGGCGCTCGTGACAGCCTCCCTACTCGCGACGCCCCTCAAAAGTAATCCTGCATCCCTTCCTCTAGCTCTTCAGTCACGTAGAAACTTGTCGCAATACATTTCTAATCAACCAGATTTTTTATCATAATATGCCGTAAGACCTCTTGCTTTAGCTAGAGGATATAAGGCATAATCTAAATACCAAAACGGTCTACCGAGGGGCACTCGGAAAGTAACGCTTGTGGAGATATGAGCACTCATTGGAAGCTCAGCCCAAGAACCACTCGATTTAATCATCGGGAATCGCCCTCCTTTAGGTGGGTGAGGATGTCAACACCATTAGCAGGTTTTTCGTTAATGATATGCGCATCGTTTATTAAAAACCTAGGAAGAATAATCAATGGGTTGTGGGCGTTGACGACGGGAAGAGATATAGAGCCGGAGGGGTGGCATGCCTCTGGGGGCCCCCCACAAGCGGAGCGCTGTTAGAGAATACTTTAATGTGTTGGCGGGTGCAGCGCAGAGCGCAGAGCGCAGAGGGGGAAAGAGGCATGACAGGACCCCGCAGGCCAGGGATAACATGACAAATCAAACGATAGCAGGATTTTCTACAATGATTTTCTACAATGATTTTCGTTATTGCCTCTAATCCAACATAGAATTCTTTCTTTGTGCTAAATAATAATACACCTGTCCGGCTTTTTTGTTGCGTATCACTTGCCATTGTTCAAACCATTCTTTTGCAACAGGTTGGTTGCTTTCGAAATACAGCAATGTTTCGGCATGGATCCCGTTAAATGTTTTTAATAACGCGAAGCATTCTTCTAGCAAAGAACTCTGATAAGGAGGATCCAAAAAAATAATATCAAATTTTGTTTGAGGATGTTTAATGGAAGAAGTTTTCAAAAATTCACGAGTATCCATATTCACAATTTCTAACCCATCCAGATGCCATTCCTCTTTATGCTTAATTAAGGATTGAATGACGGTGTTGTTATATTCGACAGCCACCACCTGTGCAGCCCCCCGAGAGATCGCTTCGATGCATAATGCTCCGCTGCCTGCAAATAAATCCAAACACCTTGCCCCACGAATCCTGGGTTCTAGCCAATTAAACAGCGTCTCTCGTACTCGATCAGGGGTAGGACGTAAATCAATTTCATTCGGAAATTTTATTTTTCGCCCACGAAGACTGCCCGCAATAATACGAACTTGATTCAAGGTGGAGTGGGAAGGCTTGGAAGATTTAAATGGCATGGTGATCTAGAACCGGCTCAAGGTTTTTTTTCACCGACCACCACCAACACCAGGGTGTTGGGATCGACGCGTCGTCGAAAGGCGGATTGAATGTCGGCGCGAGTGACTTTTTCAACATTGTGTTGAAAGGTATTTAGAAAATCCATGGGCATATCGTAAAAACTCATGTCTGAGATAACCTCTGCAACCCGAGCATTACTGCCAATCGATAAAGGAAATCCGCCAATAATCCCCTTTTTAGCAGCAGTCACTTCTTCTTCCGTGGGACCTTCGGTGATGAACTGGGATAAAGTATCTTTAAGGATCTTAATGGCATCCTGCGCTTGGTTTTTTTGCGTTTGTAAGGTGATGACAAATACTCCGGGTTTTTTTAAGCGATTAAAACGACTGCCGACTGTATAGACTAATCCACGTTTATCCCGCAATTCTTTAAAAAGACGCGCCACTAAAGGTCCTTCCCCTAGGATATAGTTCCCCACCAGAATGGGAAAGAAATCCGGATCATTATAGGTGCAGCAGGGAGCTCCGAGTAATACGTGCGTTTGTTGAGAATTCATGGGCAAATAGATCTCAGCGGCCTCTTTCAAAGGGGCTACATCTGGAAGGGGGGTTGCCGCTTTTCCGGTGGGTAAGGCGTTCGCAATTTGTTCTGAAATTTCTCTGGCGTAATCTCGATGCAGGCCACCGACGATGGTGATGACTGCATTGTTGACAACCATAAATTGTTTGTGAAAATCGATTAAATCTTGGCGTGTTATCGAATTAATTCCAGCGATGGTTCCTGAAACGAGATGTCCATAGGGATGATCCCCATACACAGCCTTATAAAAATTAACCAGGGCAATAACATCGGGATATTGTAAATCGGATTCTAAGGCAACCAAAGTTCGATTTTTTAATTGCTCCAGGGCTGTTTCTGGGAATGCGGGTTGGGCTAAAATTTCAGTAAACATGTCAACCACAGGCAATAGTGTTTCAGGCTCGGTTATCGATCGAAGTTTGATTGATTTTCGATCTTTTTGGGTATCGGTATCGAAGACAGCGCCCACATCTTCAAAGCGTCGCGCGATTTGTGAAGCCGTATGCTTTTCCGTGCCTTCTTCGAGCATTGTAGAATGTAATGTGGAAAGTCCAAATTTTTTTCCATCCCGCGCAGAGCCGGCATCAAAAGTGACTTTAATATCGACCATGGGCAGTTTTTCAGTCGGTATAAAATAGACCGGGGTTCCGTTTTTTGTTTTCCAATGATGGATAGAAATGGGACCGCTGACAATCTCGGTATCTTTTGGTTGATCTTTTTGACTGGACACAAAGAAAGGAGGTTTGGAAAAAGAAGGCAGTTTTCCAGAGGAAAGAAACACAACCAACGGGAAGAGGGCGATCAAAATCAGGATAATAACAATTCTTTTTATCATGGGGTGATTCCTTCCCTCGTTGGGATAACGTAAGCGATGGTGAGTCGTTGGGGAATTAAATATTTTTTTGCAACGGCTTGCACTTGAGCGGCGGTAATGGCTTTAAGATCGTCTACATAAGTATCATAGAGTTGCCAAGAAAGTCCTGCTGTTTCAAGTGCTCCAATATCATTGGCTTGGTGAATCGCAGAATCTTGCTTGTAGATATATTCGGCAATGGCAATGGCTTTAATTCGGTTTAATTCTTCCTCACTTAATAGTTCATTATGAAAACGATTAATTTCATACAGAAAAGCTTCTTCTAATCGTTCAAGCGAGTTGTCTTTGGTGGGAGCTCCTACGACAGTCAACTGCGTCGAAAATAATTGGAAGGGATTGTACCATGTTGAGATGGTCGCAGCCACCGATTTTCCATGCAGCAGGTTTTCAGAAAATCGTGAAGTATCTCCTCCGTCCAAAGCCATCATCAAAACTCTAAGCGCATAAGGTTCCCAATATTCTGCGGCCTCGCTCATGGCAGGGAGATTATATCCCAAGAAGAGATAGGGAACCTCGGTGGGCAATTCAATCATGATTCGTTTTTCGCCCACATAAGGGGGTTCAGTTCTTGGTTTTAGTTTTGGAATAAGGGTGGGACGGATGGGTTCAAAATATTTTTTGGCTAAATTGAGCACAGCTTCGGGATCGACATCTCCTACCACCACCAACACTGCATTATTGGGGGCGTACCAAGTATTATACCAACTGCGCACATCATCGATGGTGAGATTGCGGATATCACCCATCCAACCAATGATGGGATGTTGATGTGGATTATTTAAATAAGAAGAACCAAAGAAAATTTCACGAGCCAGTGCAACAGGATTATCTTCGATGCGTAAACGACGTTCCTCCATCACCACAGGATGTTCTTTGTTGAAATCTTCAAGAGAGAGGTTCAGGTTTCGCATTCGATCGGCTTCTAATTCAAAACAAAGTTCCAATTGAGAGGACTCTAATTGTTGATAAAATGCGGTGTAATCGTATCCGGTAAAGGCATTTTGTTGTCCTCCATGTTCAGCGACAATTCGGGATAACTGTCCGGGAGGATGCTTGGGGGTTCCACGAAACATCATATGTTCCAACATATGCGAAATCCCAGTGGATCCATTATGCTCATAACTGGCTCCCACCTTGTACCAAATCTGAGAAACCACCAGGGGGACACGATGGTCTTCACGAACCACAAGTTTAAGTCCATTGGCTAACGTAAATTCATGGGTATTAAAGAAGGGAGCCGTATGAACAATGAAAGCTGTACACCAAAGTATTCCTAACAGTAAAATACGACCGACCATGAAATTTCCTTATGACGGAGACAAACAAAATGACGGCAGACAAACAATCAAAAATCTGTAGGGGCCGGTCCCTGTGCCGGCCCAAGCTAAAGGTAACAAGATGCTAGATTTCCTCAAAAGAAAAAAAGGATCATCAACTGAAAATAATACACCAAATCCTAAGCCTACGCTTTTTACGCGATTTAAGGAAGGATTGAGTCGGACCCGACACTCCTTCACCGATGGTTTGGCAAATGTATTTTTAGGGAAAAAGCAAATTGATGAGGCCCTATTAGAGGAACTGGAAGAGGTCCTGATTACTGCCGACGTGGGGAGCGAGACCACCAGAAAGATCATTCAAGCACTGACGGATCAGGTGAAACGAAAGCAGTTAAACGACCTAACGGCACTGTCACAGGCCTTACAAGCGAATTTAAAGAATCAATTACGGCCCTATCAACAGACCCTTGAGTTTCCGGAAGCGGTAAAACCATTTGTGATTTTAATGGTTGGTGTGAATGGCACCGGCAAAACCACGACCATTGGCAAGCTCGCCAAAAAATTAAAAGACGAGGGTAAGCGAGTATTATTAGCCGCAGGGGATACTTTTCGAGCCGCCGCCATTGAGCAATTGCAAAGCTGGGGGGAACGAAACGATATTCCAGTGATAGCGCAGCAGGCCGGTGCCGACTCTGCTTCGGTCATTTTCGATGCCTTGCAGGCGGCCAAAAGTCGTGGGGTGGATGTATTGATTGCCGATACGGCGGGTCGATTACACACCCAAGCCCAGTTGATGGATGAATTAAAGAAAGTGGTTCGAGTGATTAAAAAATTGGATGAGCATGCTCCTCACGAAGTTATGTTAGTATTAGATGCAGGGATTGGGCAAAATGCCTTGGTTCAAGCACAGAAATTTCATGAGGCCGTGGGAGTTACCAGCGTGACATTGACGAAATTGGACGGCACAGCTAAGGGTGGAATTATTTTCAATATTGCCAATACCTTAAAATTACCCATACGCTTTGTAGGGCTTGGGGAAGGCATTGATGATCTGCGTCCATTTGATGCAGACACGTTCGTGGATGCTTTGTTTTTGCAGGAATCGTAGGGGCCGGTCCAGTCTTTTTTAGGTGTCAGACACCGTTCCAAGGCTAATCAATTTCGATTGCTTCCTGAACGGTGTCTGACACCTAAAAAGCATGCCGGCCCATCAAAAAGAGAATTGCGACATGATTAAATTCAAACAGGTAACCAAAAATTATGCCTCGTATACGGCCTTGTCTGAGGTTAATTTTCACCTACAAAAGGGGGAAATGGCTTTTCTAACCGGGCATTCGGGGGCGGGGAAGAGTACGGTATTAAAATTAATTGCATTGCTTGAACGTTGCAACCAGGGGCACATTTTTTTAGATGGACAAGATATCGCCCTAGTTTCGGAAGCCGAGATCCCCTATTTGCGTCGACAGATGGGCATTATTTTTCAAAATTCCCGCCTGCTGTTTGATAGAACTGTTTTTAACAATGTGGCTCTGCCTTTAGTGATTCTTGGGATGCCACATCGTGAGATGGGACGACGCGTGCGAGCCGCCTTAGATAAAGTGGGCTTGTTGCATAAGGAGCAGGCTTATCCTGTGACTCTGTCTTGTGGAGAGCAACAACGAGTGAGTATTGCCCGAGCCATTGTGCATAAGCCACAACTTCTGTTGGCAGACGAACCGACCGGCAATTTAGATCCTGAATTATCTCGAGAAATTCTTGGACTGTTTGAAGAATTTAAACGTGTTGGGGTAAGTATTTTGATCGCAAGTCACGATCTCGATCTGATTTCCGTATTACCTTATCGGTGTTTACAATTAAGGCAAGGCAAATTATATGAATCCCAAGCATACGAAACTTGTTAATTATTCTAAAGGGCATCAATTCTCAGAAGCGAGTCTCATTCATCTACGCGATTGTGTGACAACGTTGGGAGATTTGTGGCGCTCGCCGATATCTTCACTCCTCACCATGATGGTCATTGGTTTGGCGCTATCACTTCCTCTCATCTTTTTAGTTTTGTTGAACAATGCTAGCCAAATATCTGACAATTTAAGTGGCCATGCGCAGATTTCAGTTTTTTTAAAAACGACGATTTCCGAAGAGAAGCGTCATACCTTGGAAAAACAATTTGAAGAAAACGCAGGAATTTCTAAGGTTCAGGCTATTTCTCCGACAGAGGCGTTAATGGAATTAAATGCTGCCTTGGATATTCAAAACGCAAGTTCCGTGTTATCTCAAAACCCACTTCCTTGGGTATTGGTGCTCACCTTAAATCCTTTAAAACATTTCAGTCAAACTACTTCAGGAAGTCTTGAGGCAGAAAAATTGCTTGACGAAATACGAGCCTTGCCCGAAGTTGAAATGGCCAGTCTTGATTTGCAGTGGTTAAAGCGGTTTATGGGGGCGTTGGTGTTGGTAAAACAATTGGTGGTGGGCATGTCGGTATTGCTGGCATTAGCGGTATTATTTGTGATTGGGAACACCTTGCGTTTAAATATTGAAAATCAACGAGAAAATATTGAAGTATTAAAATTAGTAGGGGCCACCGATGGCTTTGTACGTCGTCCCTTTTTATATTTAGGAATGTGGACGGGTGGGTTTGGCGCTTTTATTGCCTTGCTCATTATTGTGGGTTTCATTGGCTGGGTAAGACATGCGGCCAAAGAGTTTTTTGCTTTATACGATAGTTCTTTTCAATTGCTGGGACCTGATACGGCTACCATTCTAACCTTGCTTGGGCTTGGCGTGTTATTGGGATTTGGGGGGGCTTGGCTTGCAGTGTCTCGTTTTCTTAGAAGTACTTCAGCTTATTAAGGGTTACTCCATTCTTGTTACGCATGCCCTTTATCACATGGACCTTGGAAAAAAATAAATATAAAGCCGAAATATTGGCGCAACAGTTGGGCCTTAAGTTGGAAGAAAAGGCCTCGAGCCTCTGTCCGAGCTTTCCTGAATTCCGTCTTTGTGTCACGGATACCCATCTAGAAGTACAAACAGAGACATCCAATGGCAGAAGTGTTCTTTTCACAGAATTTGTGAAAGGCGCTTTGGGATATCGCCGACGTCGGGGTGGGGGAATAAAGCAAGCCATCGCAAAAGCCGTTGGGATCAAGTCCCACAGTGATGGGCGAACCGTGTTGGATGCAACCGCCGGGTTGGGCGCTGATGCTTTTGTGTTGGCCTCTTTAGGGTGCCGGGTAGAATTAGTGGAACGTTCTCCTATTATGGCCGCCTTATTAAGGGATGGTCTAGAACGCGCACGACGCATTCCTGAATTAATTCCCATTGTTCAAGAAAGGATGAATCTTGTTGTGGGGGATGCCGTGTCTATTTTAGCTGCCAAATCAAAGGAGGATGCCCCAGACGTTATTTATTTAGACCCGATGTTTCCAGACCAACAAAAATCCGCGTTAAATAAAATAGAATTGCGCATGATACGTGCTATCGTTGGACAAGATGTTGATGCAGCAGATGTGTTGAAAATGGCTCTGCAGGTTGCAAAAAAACGCGTGGTGGTCAAGCGGCCCCCTCAAGCTCCCTTCATTGCAGATCTAAAGCCCTCCATGATTGTCACCGCAAAAAAAAATCGCTATGATATATATCTAAGAGGGGGAATGTAGAAAAACACAATGAGTAATTATCCGGGGAAATTGACACGCTATTCCGAAGGCAGCATCCACGAGCTGTGGGCCATCTCTTTCCCATTAATGCTTTCATTATTATCCAATACCTTACTTACCTTCGTCGATCGACTCATGCTTTCAAAATATAACACTCAAGCCATGAATGCGGCGGTGGTGGCATGGATGGTATTTGGCGTTTTCCAATACTCTGCAGTGGCGATTGCTTCTATTTCCGAGGTGTTCGTTGGACAGTACAATGGGGCCAAAAAATTTGCCCATCTCGGGGAACCTGTTTGGCAAATGATCTGGTTTTCAGTCATGACTCTTTTTATATTTATTCCCTTCGGGTTGTGGGGGGGGCCTTTGTTTATCCCCAATCCAGAATATTTACAGGATGGAGTTCCCTATTTTAAGTGGTTGATGATTTTTGGAGCGGCGGCCCCTTTGGATGCGGCGTTGTCTGCATTTTTTATCGGGCAAGGCCGAGGAAAGTTAATAATGCTCATCACCCTCTTAAGTAATATCGTGAATATCCTCTTAGACTATGTTTTAATTTTTGGGGTGAGCGAAGTTATTCCTGCGATGGGCGCCAGTGGTGCAGCCATTGCTACCGGTGTGGCTCAGTTGTTACAAGCTTTGGTGTTGTTGGGAATATTTTTGCTTCCTAAATATAAAGACCGTTTTGGCACCCATCTTTGGCGTTTTAATTCGAGGTTGTTTTTTAAAGCCATTAAAATTGGGCTGCCCGCTGCAATTTCTAATGTGACGGAGCTTCTAGCGTGGATAGCGTTTTCCTACATACTCACTTCCAGCAGTGAAGCCCATATTACGATTTATTCAATCGGCGACAGTTTCTTTGTGTTGTTTGGTTTTGCTTTTTGGGGATTACAACGCGGGGTGACTAGCTTGGTGGCCAATTATCTTGGGGCAAATCGAGAAGAAATGGTTTCAGAAGCCTTGCAAGCGGGCGTAAAAATTGTGTTTATTATTTCATTAGTGGTGTTTATTCCCTTGTTTTTCTACCCCGAATTTTTGATAAAACAATTTTTAGAAGGGGAGTCGGGTTATCTCATGAACGAGGAGCTCGTGAGCTATGCAACTCAATCCATGCGTTGGCTTTGGTTGTATTTTGTGGTGGATGTTCTTTCGTGGCTTTTTGCGGGTGTATTAACCGCCGCAGGCGATACCAAATTTGTCATGATGATGAACAGTGCTTCCGCTTGGTTAGTGTGTGTAATTCCTACCTATATTTGTCTGTATTATTTTGAAGGCTCCCCCGTGTTTGCTTGGCAAATTTCAGTTCTGTATGGATTAATCAATGCGATGGCATTTTTATGGCGTTACCGCAGCAAGCGTTGGGAAGTCAGTATGCAGCAGTTACAGGTCGTCACTTAAAGAATAAAAAAATAAGAATATAATTTTAGGAAAGGCGGCTAGAGTTTTTTAGGATTGATTTTTTATGTCATTAAAAATTTATCGTGTCGGCGGTGCCGTTCGAGACAAACTGTTAGGCCTGCCCATTAAAGAGCATGATTGGGTGGTGGTGGGAGCCACTGAACAAGAGATGCTAGCACAAGGATTTCGGCGCGTTGGAAAAGATTTTCCTGTCTTCATTCATCCAGTCACTAAAGAAGAGTATGCATTAGCTCGTACCGAACGAAAAAAAGGCAAAGGCTATTATGGCTTTGAATGTCATGCAAGTCCTGAAGTCACTTTAGAAGAAGATTTATTGCGTCGGGATCTGACGATTAATGCCATGGCGGAAGATTTCGAAGATAACATCATTGATCCCTTTCATGGAAAAGAAGATCTTAAACATAAAATTTTACGGCATGTTTCTCCTGCATTTTCTGAAGATCCCGTGCGCATTTTGCGAGTCGCACGGTTTGCAGCGCGTTTTGCTCCTTTAGGTTTTAGAATTGCGGAAGAGACGATGGGCCTGATGCAAGGGATGGTGCAGGCGGGCGAGGTGGATGAATTAGTACCCGAACGCGTTTGGCAAGAGATGCAACGTGCTTTGGGAGAGGGGGATCCCAGTCAATTTTTCTTGGTATTAAAACAGTGTGGGGCATTGGAAAAACTTTGGCCATCTTTAAATAAATTATGGGGGGTGCCTCAGCCCGAACAATATCATCCTGAGATAGACACGGGTCAGCATGTTATGATGGCATTAAACGTGGTTTCTGGATTGACGGAGGATCCTGTGACCCGCTTTGCGGTTTTATGTCATGATCTCGGGAAAGGTGAAACGCCGAAAGAGGAGTGGCCCAGCCATAAAGGACACGAAGAAGCCGGCGTGCCATTGATTGAAGAATTTTGTAAACGTTACCGATTGCCAAAAGAATATCGAGATTTAGCAGTGCTCACCAGTCGATTTCATTTGCATTGTCATCGAGCCGCGGAATTAAAAGCCAGTACAATGTTAACAACGTTGGAACGGTTGGATGCCTTTCGGCAACCGGATCGATTTGAAAAGTTTTTGCTTGCCTGTGAAGCGGATGCTCGTGGTCGGTTGGGGTTGGATGAACGTAGTTACCCCCAGTCGGATCGGATGCGACAAGCGCTTAGAGCTGCTAAGGAGGTGGATATTCAAACGGTGGTTAATTTGGGCTTAAGCGGGGAAGCTATAAAAAATGAGATCCATGGGAAGCGGGTGTCGGCCATTAAAAAGGCGTTTGGGATTGATTAATAATCTTAAAAATTAATAATACTACTTTAATGTTATCTTTTTGGAATTTCTTTACCATCTACATATATTCTACAAGCATTCCATTCCAATTTCTGAGCTTCATTTTGTGCGGTTTCATTTCCAGACATGGGCATTGTATTAAGATTTTCGGCAGCTTTATCATTAAATACATTAATCTGATTCATGGGAAACTGGCATTCGTTTTTAATTATCGATGTTCCCATTTGATAAAGAATATTTACAATGCAGTTATTATTTTCTTGCCCACTAATAGAGGCTATCTTAAAGAGAAAACCCGCAGGGTATGGAGAAGGGTACTCATAAGCTCCTTTTTTGCATTCTCGTAAGTTTTGATAATATAATTTACCTCTTTCAATAATATCTTTGTCAATTTCTTCAGGGGATTTAAAGGATGTTTTAAAATAATTATTATAGCTTTCAATCATTTTTTGATGAACACCTTCTAATGCGTTATTCATAGCAGGTTGAGCTACTTTACTTAGCTCAAGAGCTAATTTGGTAGGGATTGCAACTCCAAAAACCTGACTTCCAGCATCCCCCGAAAAGTTAAATTGAATCACTATTCCATCTTCACCGGCTGCTGCACTGATTTGGTCGTGTTCACAGGTCCAGGTGTAGGTAAATAATACATCAGATAAAGTTTTGTCTGGGGGACCTAATTTGGAGATTAATTGTTTGATGGTTAAGGGCCTTAGAGGATCTCTTTCAATATCGCCTTTACCCATGGCTTCTATGACTTCTCCGTTGGGTACATTTACGCCATTTTCTCCGCTGAGCACAATGGCGCCATAGTCTTTCCATAAATATAATTTATACAATGCGTAGGTTCTTGTTTTGAATTTTCCAAAATGTGATAATAACCAGGGCAGTTTCTCCCATTCAGCAGTTTGTTGTGGTTTCGTTAAATTTTCTGGTTTGTTTTTTTCTTGGAGTCCTTTTAATAGTTGATCTTCAGCGATCTTGCAAGGAGAAATAGAAGCATTTGTGTTTGGAAGAAACAATAAGGTTATTATTGTAACTAGAACTGAAACTTTGAGTTTCATACTATTCCTGTAATCGAAAGATATGATTATTTTAATGTAGTTCATTTTCTTAAAATAATCAAAAAATCATGACATAATTTTCTTATCAATGTAGTTAATGTTTTTTAGAAAAAAACATAGATTATCATAGATACCGATCGGCATAAATTTGATATTTGTCGAATATTTGTTTGCTGGCTTCTTGGAGATCATTTTTGTAAAAAATAATATCTTCGCCCATATCGGTAGTTAAGATGTGCGATTCTGAGGTGTTGCTTTCAATGGCTTGAATTAAATCTTCCAGAGTAAAAATTGTCTTGCCATTCGCTTTGCTAATGATAGAATGAACCAAATCGACGTAGCCACTGTTGATGTCATCCATTAAGACATGAGCAAGGACAACGTGTTTGGGAACGTTTTCGGTGGTGAAGATTTCATTTAAGATTTTAGTGGCGGAAATGCTTACCTTTGAAGCTTTGCCTTTGGCTTGTGTAAAATAATCATTGGTGTAGGGTTCGAAAACCAGGCCTCCAAGAATGTAAAATTTTGGTCGTGCATTGGTCAAACGCAGAAGTTCCGTATCGTGTAAATAACTGCGTTTAATGGGAAAATCAATCGTCATCGATTTTCCTTCCCGAAGAATTTCCAAGCGTACGGTATCATTGATATATTTTTTAGTGATAAGATAGTAAGCAGGTAGTATAAATTCCTTTTCATAGACGATATTGCCATCATTTTGTATTTTTACGCCATCCATGGTTTTAATAATATCATTGGGTTTAAGAAAACTGTTTGCGTAGGAATCAGAGGCTATTTGAGTAATACGCACCCCTGTTTCAGTAGGGCTTAGTTTAAAATATTTTCTTAAACTAGTATTTTCAGTATTTTGGGTGTAAACACGGGGCCAGGTTGGAAAACCTTTATAAGTACCGGATTCAGTGTCTTTTAAAAAATGTTTTAAAATTTCAATGGGAACCGCATAATTAATATTTTGACCACTGGTTCTCACTTGATGCACCACACCGACAACTTTATCGTTTGCGATGACAGGGCCTCCGCTTGCGCCGGGATTCACGGAAGCATCAATTTGATAGCTTAAAAGTTCAGCGCCACTGTTTACATACTTAATCATTTGTAAGCGTGAGATAACACCTTCAGTGATGGTAATTTCAGTTCCGCCGACAGGAAAGCCATAGACAGTCACGGGGGTTTGCAGTGTTTGCATATCTCCGAGTTCGAGAGGCACCATATCTTGGAATAATTCTGGTTGTTTAACGGTTAAAATGGCGAGATCACAATCTTCCCCAATGTATTGTACGGTGGCAGTATAGCGTTTGGTATCGTTGCTTTTGCGAACTTGGATTTGAGTATTGTTATTAACGACATGAGCATTAGTGATGATCTTATTCCCTGCGATTAAGAAGCCGGTGCCTGTTTTTTCAAATTGGGTAGGGGCTTGGTAGGGGGCTAAAAAGTTATATTGGTTTGCAGTGGTGTGGATTTTAAATATGGAATTTCGTAGGTCACTGGAGGCGTAGGTGGAAGGGCTGAGTGTTAGGAGTGTTAAGAGAGAACATAAGGTTATTAGGGTTGTTATTCGTAGAGGAAGGTGCATAGTATCTCCAAATTTCTAAGATTTTAACAATCATTTAAGCAATGGTTTGAACAATCAGGTTAAATTATTATATCTTAAACTTGGTACTTTTGCTGTGGCTTTAGGGTCTTTTCCTGCCGCTTTCAGGTGGCATGCAATAAGTATCAGACGATGAGGTCGTTTGATCTGTCATATTATCGTTGGCCTGCGGGGTCCTGTCATGCCGCTTTCCCCCACGGCGCTATGCGCTGTACACGTTTGCACATTAAAATTGCTCGTTAACAGCGCTCCGCTTGTGGGGGGGCCCCTGTCGGCATGCCACCCCTGTGGCCCTATATCACGTGCCGTCGTCAACGTCCACAACCCGTTGATTATTCTTCCGAAGTATTTCTACCAACTTAAGCTTGCTGTTTCCTATTTCAGGCTTGTGCTGAAATCCAGGTGAATCAGGATCCAAATTTGAATTGATTTTAATCTTGATCTATTGCGTTCATTAAATAATGAATTACTTGTTGTTGTTTTCTATCATGTAGTTTATTACTGTTTTTCAAAAACACATACAACGCCACCTTTGGGAATTTTATATAGAGTTCTATTTTTTTTAAAACTTCTAAACCTTCTAGTTTTCCTGTTTCAATTTTATTTAAATTTGAATAAGCTAAATCGAAAGCTATTGCAAATTCGCGCAATGTTAACCTTAATTCCTGGCGATATTTTTTAATATCTTTAGAAGAAAAAGTATGTTTATAAACGGGTTCAAAGATGAATGATGATGGCCCTTTCCTTCCAATGGTCGCTAATAAGATGAGTGGATTAGTTTCAGAAGCAGAAATTCCAGTGCTTTTGCAGTAATCTGGGCAAGCAGGGTTATCACGAGAAGGAATTCTATCCAGAA
>Ga0207154_1032_pt1 | contig 18866 bp, 12 predicted proteins | sample Alteio_BWMinHeat_28_FD_153576 | JGI IMG/M metagenome (GOLD analysis project Ga0207154, IMG submission 153576) | Enriched cells from forest soil in Barre Woods Harvard Forest LTER site, Petersham, Massachusetts, United States -... | ecosystem: Environmental > Terrestrial > Soil > Temperate forest >... | reverse complement strand
CATGGCCCCATATTCATCGTTAACATCAACCAACGGAGTTATTGAACATGAAAATGAAGATAAATATCAATTTAAAGCAAACCGTCGCACTTGTCTTATTATTGGCAGTAAGTCAATTTGCGACCCTCAACGCTTGGGCCGAGAGCAACGGCGCCAAAGCCAAAGAAAAACGGATCGAAGATCTAAAAAAAGACCTCCAAACCATTAATTATGTTCCTAAAGACCCTAAAGATACGAAAGCCATTATCTATGTGCTTACCGATTTAGAATGCGATTTCTGTACAAAATTGCATCATGAAATTCCCAAATTAAACAAATTGGGGGTAGAAGTACGAATGATGGCCATGCCCAGGCAAGGTGTCGGATCGGCGAGCTATAATACATTAGTGTCGGTATGGTGTTCTAAGAATCCTCAACAGAGTTTTGAACGGGCCATCGAGGGGGCAGCTATCAAACCTCAAACCTGCAAAAACCCGGTTAAGGAACATTTTAGCCTCGGGAATAAGTGGGGCATTATCGGAACCCCAACCATTGTATTTGAAGATGGCACCTTGAAGGCGGGCTATTTCCCGGCCGCTCAGTTGGCAAAAGAAGCGATAAAACGATCTTCTAGCCAATATCAAGCAGCCCAAGGCAAACCGGAACGAACAGAACGTTCCACAACGGATCAAGGCAAAGAGCCTCAATTGACCACCAATGAAGCTCCCGTGAACAACGAGAGTTCAAAAGCCGATGAAAAAGCAGCCGAAAAACCAACTGGCGATGATTCAATGCTTAAAGGCACTGAGCTTAAAAGCAAAGATTCAACGTCAAAAACTAGGAATTCAAAACCCAAAAAGGGTGATTCAATGCCAAAAGCACTGTTTTCAAACCAATAGAAGGGTGAATCAAAATAAGGAGCATTCCACATGCGCGTTCTGGTAGCCGATCAAGAAGCTGAACATAGAGCCTCCTTGGTATCCTACATTCAGACCTTAGGGGTCACTGTGCAAGAGGCCCTAGCAGAGCGCGATGTATTGGAGCAATGCCGCGGCAAATGCCCGGAATTAATTTTTATCGATAATGAATTGTCAGGAGTCTCTGGCATTGAAGTCGTGCGTCAAATTCGACAATTGGGAGGACACGCCGTGTGGGCTCCCATAGTTTTGATGGATAAATCCTTCGACGAACAACGAATGAAGCAGGCCATTGAAGCCGGGATTGACGATCTCTTAGTAAAACCCATTCCCCAAGTCCGTGCTTTGGCCAAAGTTAAATCCGCTGAACGCATGCAAAATTTAAAAGATGAAGTCTTTTCATTGGCTCACAATTTGGTGGTGGCGAACCGTGCTTTGGAAAGTATTGCCACCCAAGACGTATTAACCGGCGTTGGAAATTCTAATAGTTTTGATGATGCCCTCGAACACGATTGGTTTGAAGCAAAGCGTAACAACACCCCTCTCGTTTTAATCGTCGCCAATCTTGATTTCTTCCAAGCCTATAACCAAGCCTATGGCGCATCCAAAGGGGATGATGCCATTAAACGCGTTGCGGAAGCCTTGAAGTCTACTTTACCCAAAGGAGACAGTTCGCTCGCACGTATTGCAGGTGAAACGTTTGCAATATTATTGCCTAAAACAACGGCAGAAGAAGGAATGAAAATGGCTGAAAGTTTCAAGAACGCAGTCGAGGCTTTACAAATTCCACATATCAATTCTGGTTGCAGTGATCATCTTACCGCAAGTTTTGGAGTCTCGAGCGCAGAACCCGGCCACTTTACCAGCCCCTGGGATTTAAAAGAATCCGCCGATTTCGCTGTCTATCAAGCCAAACATCATGGCCGAAATCGAACCTTCCTGGTGCCTGCAGCAGAGCAAAGTAGTGTGAAGCAGGGCTAATTGTTCACGTTTCTAGGTTGTCGTAACGTTGTAGGAAGGGATTCAGAAGAAGTACAAATAAAAACCACAATGTGAACAATCCCCAATGCAAGAAAATTAGTCATTAGATAAGAATTTTCTATGATTTTTGAACAAAATCCGCAGCCAATTCATCTTTAATATGTATCGCATCCTTCTCCTTAACTTCGACCCCTGACGACAATCTCCCCATCACTCGATTAAGCAATATCACCAATGCAGAATTCCCCAACACATTTCCTACCGTAATAATGGTGTCAAACAGCAAATAAATCGAGGTAATAAAGGCCGACATTTCCGAACTAAACCCTAAATACTTTTCTAACAACGGAACCATGACAATAATTGTACCGCAGGGCACTGCAGGAATAGCAAATTTTGCCAACATAAAAAATTGAGTGAAAATTAAATACTGCGCAAACGTGGGTAAGGAATGTCCAAACGTTAACATAATGGCCATGGCCAAAATAGGTAATGAAAGACTATCTCCCAATAAATGAATGTTCACAGTGGCGGGAATAATGGCTCGAGCCATTTCAGGATTTTGCGTATTTTTTTCAGCCGCACTTAAGGTAACGGGCATGGTGGCCAAACTTGAAATGGTTGAAAACCCTAAAATGCCCACAGGCACCACATTCTTTAAATAATTAATCCATACAGAGGGCCTAAAATTCGCCGCCAAACCAAACATCAATACCAAATAAACAAGATTGGTTAACACAATTATTAAAATAATCGGAGCATAACTTTCAACAATCCGATTTAAAAGCCCCTCTTGTTCTAACTTTAAAACAAAACCCAAGGTAAATAAGGGTAATAAGGGAATAAATAATTTCTTCAAAAATACGGTGACGATGTCATTTAATTTTTGAGCAACCCCCACTATCCTATTATTTTTTAAGATTGAAAATAATAACCCAAATCCAAGACCTAAAAACAAAGCATATTCATTGGGAAGCCAAACTGGTAATTTCATATTCCAAAGCGGTAGGAGTTCAGGCAAGGTTTCCACCTGATGGAGGGGGGCAAGGGAAATAAACGATAGCCCCAATGTACCAAAACCATAGGCGGCTAATATTGAAATAAAATTTGAAGCACAGACAGCAAGCAAAAGAATAACAACAAAACGCAAAGCCCGACCTTGAATAGTCACCATACTGTAAAACAAGCAAGAAAAAATAATAAAGGGGAGCACAAACAATAATATGGCTTTTAACGATAAACTGACAGACAAGAAAAAAGACTTATATAAGGTTGGGATGTAAGGACCTGCAAAAAAAGCCGTTAACAACACCAAAATTAGTTGAACGGTTAAGTTTATTTTTGGCAACTTAAGCTTCAAATTCAGCTTCATTTAGCCTTCCCCTTAATTACCCTTATACAAGGGTGGTATACAACGTAAAGATTAAAGGCTTCATCATACACTAAACAGAAACTAAGTTCAACAGCTCACATATAGTGAACCTGCACGATACCACTATAGGGAAATTGCCTATTGATTAACTGTTGATAGAGTTGTTGACATTTTTATTGACATGTACAATAATCATGACATGAACAATGAAATTAGGAAACTATAATTTGAGGTTTATATGCACATTATTTCATATACACGCGCCAGAAATGAACTGGCAACAACAATAGACAAGGTTATAGAAGATCATGCACCGATTAAGATAACTCGTGGGCATGACAAAAGAGTGGTGATGATCTCTGAGGAAGATTACGATTCCATGCTGGAAACACTCTACCTTTTCAGTACTCCCAATAATGCAAAACGGTTATTGGATGCAATGAAAGAAATCGATGATCAGATAGATTCCACTGAAGACTAAAAAAGAATGTATAAAATTGAATTTTCAACACAAGCAAAGGAAGATTTTGAATATTGGAAAGACAAAAATCCAAAAATTTTAGAAAGAATAAATCAATTAATCGAAAATATTAAATCATCTCCCTTTACCGGCATAGGAAAACCTGAACCATTACGCCACGAACGTTCTGGATTCTGGTCCAGAAGAATCGATAATGAACACAGGCTAGTTTATAAAATCCATAAAAATGTTATTTATATCGCACAATGTCGGTTTCATTATTAAATTATCCTCAACTTGATGTCGATTTCCTAATTTCAAGATCATACAGAATTGCTAACCCAAACGCATATAAATATTGGGTCAAAAAACTAGATACAATCAATGACAAACACATCACAATACCAACCACAACGGTCTGACTAAAGCTCAAATAAAACAATATAAACGATAACCCAAATACAATGACGGAAATAATCATCACAAAAATAGTCGTTATTAAAGCATACAGCCAAGCCACCCTCCACCAATGCCCAGACACTAAATTTGCACTGTAGCGCAACGTCTCAATAATTCCCTTATCTTGAACCACAACAACAAAATACGAGGGCAAAAAATAAATTGCAGCAATAAGGCCTGGAATAATTAAAAAAATACTACCAACAAGAACGATTAATGAATATAAAATGCATACCAACAATAAAGGAAAGGCCTTTCTACAACCCATAAAAAATGCAGCAGAAAAGGAGGCACCATAGTTGATCACGCTTTTATGGATGCTGTATATCATCGCAGGAACTATGATTAGCAAAAGTATCCAGAGAATAATTGAACATATTAGGTCGACAGGACTTATCACAATGGGTGAATTTGCGGGTTTCAACGCAAAGTTTGGGTTAACCACAAACACCATTGCTACTCTAGCCATCAATACGACAATCATCGATAAAAGAAATGGAAAAGCCGATTTAAAGCTCGATGCCCATATCCGACCGGTGGTTTCTAGTATTTCTACCACAGATTGAGGTTGTTGGGGTATTGATATCATTGTATCTACACCTTAAAAATTGTAATGATAGGATAGCTCTATTTTATATTAAGGATAGATTAATTATTTATTCATGATGCAACATCTGTAGGGGCCGGTCCCTGTGCCGGCCCAAATATTAAATATTTACAAACGACGAACTGATTGTCCTTCAGCACCGGCTGGACTATGAGGCTGAGGCGCTGCAGCAGCGCCTGCCCCCGCTTGTGCACCCAGCGCAGGTGCAGAGGCCCGAACTGCAGCAAGCTGAGGCGTCATTGCCGCTGGAGCAGAACCAGCCGCGACAGCTGCTGCCATCCCAACAGCTGGGGCTGGACCCGCGGCGGCACCGGCTCCAGGCCTAGCTGCAGGAGCACGATCATCCCATACTCTCCATACTCTAAAACTATAGGGTACTGTACCACTATCACCCGCCACTAGAGTAAAACCATTCGCCGGTACTGAATCTCTAGACTGTTTGGATCTTTCAGGGTGTAAAAAATCCCAATAACCAACAAGAGGTTGAACAAGGGCTTGAATATGAGATGAATTGACTTGGGATTTATAATAATCGTTCTGAGAATATCTTAACAAAAACTCTAGAACAATTACCGAAGATTGTCGACTATCATTTTGATAAGCATTATGAATATCGATCACTAAATACTCGGCTAATTGCATCATTGAGCTCTGAGCATATTCTTGTAGTATTGGTCCCATAAGCATTCCGCCTAAATCACTCGCTAAATGATTACATTCACTGGCGTAATCAATCATTGGGCCTAGACGCCAGCAGGTGTCAGCCTCAGTTAATCCAAAATTTGATCTTTGAGCCAATAATGTTGGCACAAAGTCCTTAACTGTTATATCTCCAAACTCAAACTGACGAAGAACTAATTTAATAAAATCGCTATACACTTCTTTATATTTTCCAGGCAGTTCCCTCGATAGAAAGTTAAAAATACGTGATAAAACATTATTAAAGCTGGCCACAGAACAAATTAGTTGGGGAATAATCATTTGTGGATCATGATTATTCTGTGAATTCAAATGTTTGATTAATTCTCTTCTGTCTCTTTCACCGGTTATTGTTGCATCGGTAGCGATATCCTCAGCAATTTTTTTAAAACCAGCCCTAATTCTATCTTGCATTTGTTTTTGGTCGTCTCCACCTCCTCCGGCCACAGCATCAGCCGCACCTACAGGTACAGCTCCAGCTGCTGCACCAGCTTTAGCATCCATTTTCGGCAATTTATCAGCGCTTGCACTCATATGAAATCTCCTGATATTTAGTTAAATGACTATTATATATCCAACTTTTTATCAATTCGATTAGCTTAACATGTGAGTTTTGGAGTGTCAATTATGGGCCGGCACAGGGACCGGCCCCTACAATGTGCGATCTGTAGGGGCCGCTCCCTCTGCCGGCCCAAACCCATTGTGCGACCCAAACCCATTGTGCGATCTGTAGGGCCGGTCCCTGTGCCGGCCCAAACCCATAGGTGGGATCTGTAGAGGCCGGTCCCTGTGCCGGCCCAAACCCATAGGTGGGATCTGTAGAGGCCGGTCGCTGTGCCGGCCCAAACCTCTAGGAAAAATATATGAACTATATTTAATTTGAAAGGATCTCCTTAAAAGGTGTAAGATCACTTATTAGTATTTCAAAATTATTCTGGGAAAAATTATTTAGGAGATTGAGGATCATATGAGTACATTACCGCCTTTACCCGATGATAAAATAAATGTTCGGAGCAAATTTTTAATTAGCGTATTCCAAGATACCAAAGAAAACGCGGTTGATCGGGGAGTAGACCCCGCCAAAACTAAAAAAATGGTGGAAGGGACTGTTATTTATGAGAGTGTTATTGATCCAACAGGATTGCATTCCATTAGAATAAACAACACCGGTGATAGGAAATCAGCGGGTGATTTAATAGGGAAAATTACACAACCTTCAAAACAATCGTTGGATCATCAGAAAGAAGATAAAGAAAGCGAGGAGGAAACTCAAATTGAAATCCTCAATAACGATGCTTTCAATGTTGCTAAACAATTAGTCGATGAACACCTAAATCCCCTCGTTTTAAATATGGCGAATGCTGATTTGGCTGGGGGCGGTGTCGAGGTGGGTGCCGAAGCTCAAGAAGAAGATTTATTACGCTGCAGCGATTATCATCATGCTCTTTACCAATTTGCAGAACCCAAACTTTTTGATTTTAATTCGGAATACGCTGAACCTCATCCGAGAATGGTATATCGTAAACCTATCCCTGAATTTGGATCCATTTATACACCTGCAGTTCAAGTATATCGAGATTCTCGAAAAGATTATCAATATAGAATATCACCCTTTGCTGTTGCCTGCATTGCTATGGCAGGATACAACCTGAAAGCAGCACCCCTCGAAGGAAGTTTAAAGGAATTTTCAGACAAACCAGAATCACAACAACTCGAAGCTTTTAAGCATTTTACCAAAGAGAAAATTCGTCACGTGCTTGAGGTTGCAATACTTAATAATCATAATGGTTTGGTTTTTGGCGCCTTAAGCTGTGGAGCCTTTCGTTTACCGGGAGATAATTCAGGAAAAACAGCAAGAGCCGTGGCCGAAGCCTATAAAGAAGTACTAAATGAACCTGCCTATAAAAAACGTTTCAAAAAAATAAGTTTTGCGATTTTAAAACGAAAACACAATCAAGTCGAGAAAAATAATCTTGACGTTTTTAGAGAGGTTTTGTTAGGGATTAAACCTGATCTTTCAGAAGAGGTTGATCCCAACAAAATAGAGATTACACCCATGCCAAGGGCTGAAGTTGCTGAACCTGCTGAACCTCAATCTTCATCGCTGAAAAGTAGCGCAGACGATAGTGCTCATTTCTTCACAGCCACAGAGGAAAATTCCTTTGCATCCTCGGCAGAACCGGTGGAAGCAGAGGATGATCTAGGATTTTCGATAACCGATCCCCTTGGATTTGGAAAGAGAACAACAAAACCTCCGCCTTTAGCTCCAACGGGAGCTCCAACGGGAGCTCCTCCAACGGGTAAAGAAGTCTCAAGATCCGCACCCCCTTCTGATCGTTCTTTGTTTGGTTTTACTCACTTAAAGTCGCACCTTGCTGATGCAGGCCCAAGAGGCGGAACTGGAGCAGCGGGAGGTACAGGTGTAGCAGCTGGTGCTGGTGCTGGTGCTGGTGCTGGTGCTGGTGCTGGTGCTGGTGCTGCAGCAGATGATAAAACACGTAGTGATACGATGGGTGCAAAAGCTTCACCAAAACCCCCAATCATGAAAGCACTCGATCGAGCCAAAGAAGCAACAGGAGCAAATTCTATCGAGTATGATTTGAAAAAAGATGCCTTAAAGTTAACATTTCCCTCTATTGAGGCTGCCAAAAATTTTTTAGAAATAACAACAGCATTTGGAATTGATGTGAAAATAGAAGAAAATCGTCATGTTTATCTTACTGAAATCAATTCAGAACTGGTGTTTGGCGCCCTCGAAATTCCCTCGCATGGCAGAGCTAATCACCCGATGTTCAATGCCTTAAAATTTGAACTTGGATTTGGCGCAAAAGCGCCCAGGCTTGGTGGGTGAACTCAAACTCTTGGGGTAGACCCCTGTTCCTGTTCAAAGAATAATGTGTACAATCACTTAATCAAAAGAAAGATATTAAATCTAATACATCGACTCTGATATCAGCTAATACATATATTGTAACATCTGTGATATAATTATTTAATGAAGGGATCAAAAAAACGCAACAATTATCGGGAGATCATTGATTATACAATGAAAATCCCATCGAGAAAGGGAAATGGCATTTTAAGGTTTAAAATGTCAGTCGACAGCAAAGGAAAGTTAGCACATTATAGTATGGCGTATATTAACCATAGGATATGTAACTTAGATAATGGACGGGTCTTAGGTTATGATAATAGCCATGGACATCATCATCGTCATTTCATGGGAGTTAAAGAGCCCATTGACTTTGAGAATTATGAAGCACTTGTAGAAAGATTTGAGACTGAGTGGAGACTCCATCATGAAAAAGTCAACTAAGCAAACTCCAAAAACTAAACAAAAAAAAGTTTTAAAAGTAAAAACAGGAACTGTAGATAGTTATTTTTCAGATATTCGACATATTATGAAACTTTCTGATCAGAAAAAAACTATTCCAGAATCCCACACTCTTGTATTTGAAGATCCTTTAGAGATGCTGCAGTTTCTAAGCGATGCAAAAGTGGAATTAGTACGAAAAATTCGATCTCATCCTGATTCAATAACCAATATTGCCAAAACCTTGAAACGTAAACGAACCGCAGTATATCGTGATATTCAACAACTAGAAGCCTTTGGCTTGGTACATACCCGAAAAGAAATTAATCCGGGTCATGGACTATGTACTATTGTTGAAACAAGTGCCGGAAGGTTCAAACTAGAAGCCTATATTTAATTGATCTCTTTGGTTCATTCAATAAAATCCATTGTAAAAACTCAGTTGTATTTATCAAACACGGGCTGGGGTTTCTAATGAAGGCTTCATTCTTTTTCTGCCCTTGTCTGAATCATCATCTAAAACAGAGGCCCCAGCTGCACCCGCGGCCGCAGCAGCACTCGATGCACCCCCACCTGAGCCAGCACTCGCGCCCGCAGCTGCATTAGCGGCACTTGCAGCACTTGCTGCTGCAGCGCTCACAGCACCTGCATCTACCTCTGCACCAGCTTTTGCTTCAGCACTCGAACTTGAAGAAGGCGGTCGGACAGCTTTCCTTTTTCTATTTGAAAAAATCATGTTTTGAGGTAAAGCACTAGAAGCTGCACTTGCTATGACAGCACCTGCAGCAGTTCCAGCACTTGCGCTCGCAGCTGCACTTGCAGCCCTCGCAACACCTCCATCTGCACCAGCACTGCCTTCCAGTAGCATTGGTTGAGGTTGATCCCCAGGAACAAATGTTTCTGCACCAGGGACAGAAGGCATGCTTAAAATGGACTGTCTAAGTTTCTGAGTATAATTGTCTGGTTGGTATCCCCAAAAAAGACCATTATTTCCTTTCGAAATATCAATGTTCGTAAAACTTAACACACTCTTTATTAAGTCCCCAACCAAAGGAGTACATTGTGATAATAAAAACGATTCTGATAACACAGGATCACAATAATCTGTCAAACCTTGATGTCCCCTCATAACAAGATGTTGCATAAATCTAGGCTTGTTTTGAGGTTCAGAATATTCAATTACGCATCTCAAAATTTCACAAAAATCTAAATCTTCAGTCTCCCAATTAAAGAATCCATAGTTTTCCCTACGTGTATAATCATCACAAATCTTAACAAATAATACCAGATTATTTGTTGTGATAGCAATTTTTATTTGTCGCGATAAATAAATAAGTAAAAAATCTTCAAAGGGCTCATGTGAAATATCAACATTTGCAACTATTCCTCTCTCTTTTACTAGACGAATATTTTCGCACCTATCTACACCCCAAATTGTTAATGCTCTGTCCATCCATTTTTCAATTACCATCACCACATCATTTTCTTTTATGTTAAAATCCACTTCACCATTTGAAGATAACCAGTGACAATACGCTAACAATACCATTGATGGCACAGAACCCTTTTCAGCACCCAGAGTAAAAACTTGGCGCATTTGTCCTAACCGAACTAATTGTTCTTGAGTAACTTTTTCTTCAACATCGGTTTGTGTTACAAATGGAATAAGTTGTGAAGTTGCATCCGCAATCATCCACATTGATCGTTCCTCTCTCTTGTCGACAACCTCCATCGCTTGACTTTGATATTCAATGACTTTATCAAATTCTTCTTTACTGAGTGCTGGCACGGGGTGGTCATCAATTATTTCCGGGATAAGCAGGATCCCTAAAGCAGATAAAGCGGCGGCTTTTAGATTATTATTTTCAGGGCTAGAACTTTCAGAACTAGATCTTAAAGCCTCTTCAAAATGTTTTTTAGCAGATAGCCTGTCATTTTCTAAATAAGATAAATATCCCATGACAAGGGCTCTATCGCCTAAATCTTTTTTTGAACAATGTTCATATTCTTCATTCACCCACTTACGAATTTGAGCTCTTATTTCATCAGATAGCTCTTTCCCTACAGCATATACTGATAAGACAAGCTGTTTACGAGATGGCCAATGACCTTGTTTTGCAGCCGAATAAAGCAGCTTAATTATAATTATTTCCTCTCTTGTTTCCTCTTCTCCCCTTTCGCTCAAATGATAATTCCATGGAAATTTCGAAACAAGTATAGAACCCTTTAATAATTCCATTGCCTGGGTAAATAACTCGTCCGGAGTTTTATCTACAATGGGTTCACCATTTACGGAATCTATGTCCATTTTTTTATCCGCGCCAACTTTTAGTTCTGTTGCCATTGATGCACTCGCTGCCATTCGCTATCTCCTAGTAAAATAAATATATATAGAATATATGGTGTCAAGTCTTGAAATTTGACATCTCGTTTTCAAATTTCAAGACTTGTCACCTGCTAAAATCCGATGATAGACACTTTCCCTCAATCAGGGAGATCCTTCGCTACCAATATAGAAGTAATTCTAAACTTAAATACCTCTATTTATAAAAGCTTTCCTAGCATTCAAAGGCTCAGGATGACACGGCCTGAACAATTTCTGTTTTGATAAACACTCTTACGTGACTGAGAGCGCAAGGAAGGGGTTCCGAGTTGTTTTTGAGGAGTTCGAACCCAGGGATGGACAGGTTCGGAAGGGCAGGAGCCCGTCTCCGAAAAAACAACTCGGAACCCCTTCCGAGGAATTATAAATAACTACCATGTGAATAAATAATTACCACGTGAATAAATAATTACTACGTGAATAAATAATTACTACGTGAATAAATAATTACCCGTGAATAAATAATTACCCGTGAATAAATAATTACCCGTGAATAAATAATTACCCGTGAATAAATAACTACCACGTGCCGGCCCAAAATTCGGGTCGGCACGGGGACCGACCCCTACAGTACCAATTCCTACTGAAAAAAATATGTGAGCGTTCTTCGACAATGTTAGAACCTATTCGGTCCCCGTCGAATTCAAGGCTTCTCCCAACGCCTGCTGCACATCACTCGCCGTCATTGGCTTGTGCGGTGCTTGCGGCTTTTCTTGAGCAGCCAACTTATCAAGACGACGTTGTTCATGGTACGCCAAGCCAGTACCTGCAGGAATTAACCGACCCACGGTCACGTTTTCTTTCAAGCCCCGCAGATTATCGCGCTTGCCACTCACAGCTGCCTCAGTTAACACTCGAGTTGTTTCTTGGAATGAAGCCGCCGAAATAAACGATTCTGTGGCCAAAGAAGCTTTGGTAATTCCCAAAAGAATAGGATCGTACAAGGCCGGCATTTTATTTTCGGCAGTCACTTTGTCGTTGAATTCTTTCAATTCACCAATATCCACTTGCTCACCGGATAAATAACGTGTATCGCCTGCAGAGGTAATCACCACTTTACGCAACATTTGTCGCACAATCACTTCAATGTGCTTGTCGTTAATTTTTACCCCTTGTAATCGATACACATCCTGCACTTCGTTAACAATATAATTTGCTAAAGCATCCACACCCAACAAACGTAAGATTTCATGCGGATCAGGCGCACCGTCGGCAATCTTTTCACCGCGCTGTACGGTTTCACCTTCAAACACACTCACATGACGCCATTTTGGAATCAATTCTTCGTGCGCTTCACCTTCCGAAGGCGTAATTAATAATCGACGTTTACCCTTGGTTTCTTTACCAAAGTTGATCACCCCAGATGTCTCCGCCAAAATTTCAGCTTCTTTAGGACGACGTGCTTCGAAGAGATCGGCTACCCGCGGTAAACCTCCGGTGATGTCTCGAGTCTTCGAAGTTTCTTGCGGAATACGTGCGATAACGTCACCGACTCCAACCATAGCCCCATCCTCAACCCCAATGATAGAATCGGTGGAGAGGAAGTAATGGGCAGGTAATTGAGTTCCAGCCAAGCACAAATCGTTACCTTCGGCATCAATTAATTTCACCATGGGACGTAAATCACGACCGCCACTGGCACGATGTTTAGGATCGATAACCACGGCTGAGGTAAGACCTGTGACTTCGTCGGTTTGACGACGCATGGTTACACCGTCAATTAAATCGGCATAACGAATTTTACCCGCGACTTCAGTGATAACAGGGTGATTATGCGGATCCCAAGTGGCCACGGTTTGGCCTGCTTGAATTTGTTCGCCATCGGATACGGTTAACATTGCACCGTAAGGTAATTTGTACCGTTCCCATTCACGGCCTTGTTCATCAATCACAGCCAATTCGCCGGATCGTGAAACGGTCACAGAATATCCTTTGGCATGTTTAACGAGTTTAACGTTGTGTAATCGAACCCGTCCATTGGATTTAACTTGAACACTGTTTTCAGCGGTGGCTCTGGATGCAGCACCCCCGATGTGGAAGGTACGCATGGTTAACTGTGTTCCAGGTTCCCCGATGGACTGAGCTGCAATAACACCCACCGCTTCCCCAATATTGACCAATTTACCGTAAGCTAAATCGCGGCCGTAACACAAGGAACAAATGCCATAGCGGGTGTTACAGGTAATGGCGGAACGCACTCGAACTTGATCCACACCAATACGTTCAATTTGTTCCACCAAGACTTCATCCAACAAAGTTCCTTGCGGGATAATAACGTCAGTGGTGCCTGGCTTTACGATATCATCTAAGGTTACACGGCCCAATACGCGTTCACGTAAGGGTTCAACCACATCACCACCTTCAATTAAAGGCGTCATGGTTAAACCATGAGTGGTGCCGCAATCCACTTCTGTAATCACCACGTCTTGTGCAACATCCACTAAACGACGTGTTAAATAACCCGAATTTGCAGTTTTTAACGCAGTATCCGCCAACCCTTTACGAGCACCGTGTGTCGAAATAAAGTACTCTAATACGTTCAATCCTTCACGGAAGTTTGCTCGAATGGGTGTTTCAATAATTGAACCGTCGGGCTTAGACATCAAACCTCGCATACCTGCAAGCTGTCGCATCTGAGCCGCAGAACCTCGAGCACCCGAATCGGCCATCATGTAAATGGCATTAAAGGATTCTTGTTTGACCGATTCCCCTTTCGCATTGATCACCATTTCGGTTGCCAAATCGGCCATCATGGCTTTAGCCACCTGATCATTGGTACGGGTCCAAATATCAATAACTTTATTGTACCGTTCACCATGCGTAACCAAACCAGACGCGTACTGCACTCCAATTTCTTTCACTTCTTCTTCTGCACGTGCAATGATGCTGCTCTTACTTTCTGGAATGATGAGATCATTCACTCCAACCGATAATCCTGAACGTGAGGCATACGCAAAACCGGTATACATTAATTTATCTGCAAAAATAACGGTTTCTTTTAAGCCCACTTTTCGATAACAGGTATTAATCAGCGAAGAAATCACCTTCTTATTCATCACTTGATTGGCTAAACTAAAAGGTAATCCTTGTGGGAAAATTTCAGATAACAAGGCTCGACCCACGGTGGTGTCGACTAAACGATACCCTTTTCCATTGCTCCCCGCTTCTTCTCCAAGGCTGGCGGTTGCAATACGCACTTTAATTTTTGCATGCAGATCAACCGCACCATTTTCATAGGCACGATGAACTTCGGCCACATCTCTATACGCAGAACCTTCCCCTTTTGCATTGATTTTTTCTCGAGTCATGTAATACAGACCCAAAACCACGTCTTGCGAAGGAACAATGATGGGTTCCCCATTGGCGGGTGATAAAACATTATTGCTGGACATCATCAACGCGCGGGCTTCTAATTGCGCTTCAATCGTTAACGGTACGTGGACGGCCATTTGGTCACCGTCAAAGTCTGCGTTATAGGCGGCGCACACCAGCGGATGTAATTGAATGGCTTTACCTTCAATTAATAAGGGCTCAAACGCTTGGATCCCCAAACGATGCAAAGTGGGCGCTCGGTTTAAAAGCACGGGATGTTCGCGAATCACTTCTTCTAAAATATCCCACACTTCAGGACCTTCACGTTCCACCATCTTCTTGGCGGCTTTGATAGTAGTGGCCAAACCACGGAATTCAAGTTTAGAGAAAATAAATGGCTTGAAGAGTTCAAGCGCCATTTTCTTAGGCAAGCCGCATTGATGTAAGCGTAAGGTGGGGCCTACCACAATCACAGAACGACCGGAATAATCCACGCGTTTTCCGAGTAGATTTTGTCGGAATCGACCTTGTTTACCTTTGATCATGTCTGCCAACGATTTCAAGGGCCGCTTATTGGAACCGGTGATGGCGCGTCCACGTCGACCATTGTCTAACAAGGCATCGACCGCTTCTTGCAGCATTCGTTTTTCATTGCGAACAATGATATCCGGAGCGCTTAAATCCAATAATCGTTTTAAACGATTATTACGATTGATCACACGACGATATAAATCATTTAAATCGGAGGTTGCAAAGCGACCACCATCGAGAGGCACTAAAGGACGTAAATCAGGCGGTAATACCGGCAAAACCGTCATGATCATCCATTCGGGCCGATTGCCAGAATCCAAGAAAGCTTCCATCAGCTTCAAGCGTTTAGTCAATTTCTTTGCACGCGTTTCTGAACTGGTGGTTGGCAATTCTTCACGAATGCGTTCTGCATCCGCTTTCAAATTAATTTGTTTTAACAGTTCTTGAACGGCTTCTGCGCCCATACGAGCATCGAATTCATCACCGTATTCTTGCTGAGCTTCTAGATAGGCTTCTTCCGTTAACAATTGATTTTTTTCAAGCGGAGTCATGCCGGGATCAATAACGACATAGGCTTCAAAATATAAAACTCGCTCGATATCGCGAAGCGTCATATCCAGCAAAAGACCAATTCGAGAGGGTAACGATTTCAAGAACCAAATGTGCGCAACGGGGCTTGCAAGCTCAATATGACCCATACGTTCACGACGAACTTTTGCCAGTGCAACTTCCACACCGCATTTTTCACAAATAACTCCACGGTGTTTTAAGCGTTTATATTTACCGCATAAGCATTCGTAATCTTTAACAGGACCGAAAATTTTAGCACAGAACAAACCATCTCGTTCTGGCTTGAATGTACGGTAATTAATAGTTTCCGGTTTTTTAACCTCACCGTAGGATCTCGCCAAAATCAGATCTGGCGGGGCCAAACTTAAGGAAACACTATTGAATTCTTCACCTTGGCCTTGTTGTCGCAACAAACTTAATATGTCTTTCACTTATTGCCTCCACCTAAATGGGCCGGTACGGGATGATGGGGTCAAGTCTTCAATTTTCATGCCTTGGTGTCAGACACCAAAACGTGAAATTTGAAGACTTGACTCCATTGTCCCCCGGCCCCTACCTCTCAATTAATCGTGTTCAAGTTCAATGTTAATACCCAAGGAACGTATTTCTTTAATCAATACGTTAAATGATTCGGGCATACCTGCATCCATACGATGATCGCCATCCACAATGTTTTTATACATTTGCGTTCGACCGGAAACATCGTCGGATTTAACGGTTAACATTTCTTGCAAGGTGTACGCGGCACCGTACGCTTCCAGTGCCCACACTTCCATTTCCCCAAATCGTTGTCCCCCGAATTGTGCCTTACCCCCTAACGGTTGCTGAGTCACAAGACTGTAGGAGCCTGTGGATCGTGCATGCATTTTATCATCAACCAAATGATTCAATTTCAGCATGTACATGTAACCCACTGTAATAGGACGATCAAAGGAGTTTCCAGATCGACCATCGTATAATATGGTTTGACCACTTTCAGGAAGATCCGCCATCTTGAGTAATTGCTTGATTTCAGTTTCTGCCGCACCATCAAACACCGGTGTAGCAATGGGAATACCACTCTTTAGATTATCCGCCAAAGTGGTAAGTTCTTCGTCACTCCATTTTGCAAAATCGACGGTTTGACGATCATTTAAGTTATAAATGCCATCCAGGAAATCGCGCAAAGAAGACACTTTGGCTTTCGATTTAATCATTTCACCGAGCTTTAGCCCTAAGCCTTTTGCAGCCCAACCCAAATGCGTTTCTAAGACCTGACCGACGTTCATACGAGAAGGAACACCCAAAGGATTTAATACAATATCCACCGGAGTGCCATCACTCATATAAGGCATATCTTCCACCGGAACGATGGTTGAAATTACCCCTTTATTTCCGTGACGTCCTGCCATTTTATCGCCCGGCTGAATACGACGTTTAACCGCTAAATACACTTTGACAATTTTCAACACACCCGGGGCAAGATCGTCCCCTTGCTTTAACTTCTTGTGTTTTAAGGTCAGTTGTTCATCATGTTCATTGCGAAGTTCTTTCAACCGAAGCGAAGCCGCTTCTAACTGCTGATTGACTTCATCGTTACGCAAACGAATTTCGAACCATTGTTCAGGTTGAACTTCGTTTAAGTATTCTTGAGTAATTTTAGCTCCCGATTTCAAACGATTGGGGCCACCGGCCGCAATTTTATCCAAGAGCAAAGCTTGCACGCGCTGATAAATATCGTGTTCTAAAATGCGAAGCTCGTCACCCAAGTCTTTTTTAATGTTCATTAACGCTGTGTTTTCAATTTGCATTGCACGAGCGTCTTTATCCACACCATCCCGTGTAAAGACCTGAACATCAATGACGGTTCCACTCATGCCCGTGGGCACGCGTAAGGAAGTATCTTTAACATCCGAGGCTTTTTCACCGAAAATAGCGCGTAATAATTTTTCTTCGGGAGTGAGTTGAGTTTCACCCTTGGGCGTCACTTTACCCACCAGAATATCGCCCGGTGAGACTTCCGCACCAATGTACACAATCCCCGATTCATCCAAACGAGACAAGGCACCTTCGCCCACATTGGGAATATCCGCGGTAATTTCTTCCGCCCCCAATTTGGTATCTCGCGAAATGCAGGTCAGTTCTTCAATATGAATGGTGGTAAAACGATCTTCTTCCACCACACGTTCGGAGATCAAAATGGAATCTTCGAAGTTATAACCATGCCAAGGCATAAAGGCGACCAATAAATTCTGCCCCAACGCGAGTTCTCCCATATCCGTCGAAGGACCGTCGGCTAACACATCGCCTCGATGAATTTTTTCACCGGGTTTTACCAAAGGTCGTTGATTAATACAGGTGTTTTGATTTGATCGTAAATATTTGGTCAGGTTGTAAATGTCCACCCCAGCTTTGCCAGCTTCGGTTTCGGAATCATCCACTCGTACCACAATACGACCCGCGTCGACGGAATCGACAATACCGCTGCGTTTTGCAACCACGGTCACCCCAGAATCGGTGGCAACCACACGCTCCATTCCTGTTCCTACCAAGGGTTTTTGTGAACGTAAGGTGGGCACGGCCTGCCGTTGCATGTTCGAACCCATCAAGGCTCGGTTAGCATCGTCGTGTTCTAAAAATGGAATTAAGGACGCGGCCACCGAAACAATTTGTTTCGGAGATACGTCCATATATTGAACACGATCCGGGGTTGAAAAGGTAAATTCATTTTTGTAACGACAGGGCACCAAGTCATCAATTAAAATGCCTTTTTCGTTTAAAGTGGCATTGGCCATCGCGATGACGAATTGGCCTTCTTCAATGGCCGATAAATATTCGACTTCGTCCGTAATCTTACCCTTCACAACCTTACGATAAGGACTTTCTAAAAAGCCGTATTCGTTGGTTCTTGCATACACCGATAAAGAATTGATTAAACCAATGTTTGGACCTTCAGGCGTTTCAATCGGGCAAACACGTCCGTAGTGGGTAATGTGCACGTCGCGCACTTCAAACCCTGCACGTTCTCGGGTTAATCCACCCGGCCCCAGTGCTGAAACACGGCGTTTATGCGTAATTTCAGATAAAGGATTATTTTGATCCATAAATTGCGACAATTGGCTGGAACCAAAAAATTCTTTGATGGCCGCAGATACGGGTTTGGCGTTAATCAGATCTTGGGGCATTAAGCCTTCAGAATCCGCTAAACTTAATCGTTCTTTGGCAGCACGTTCTACACGCACCAATCCCACCCGGAATTGATTTTCAGCCATTTCACCCACGCTTCGCACGCGTCGATTACCCA
>Ga0207154_1031_pt1 | contig 19375 bp, 17 predicted proteins | sample Alteio_BWMinHeat_28_FD_153576 | JGI IMG/M metagenome (GOLD analysis project Ga0207154, IMG submission 153576) | Enriched cells from forest soil in Barre Woods Harvard Forest LTER site, Petersham, Massachusetts, United States -... | ecosystem: Environmental > Terrestrial > Soil > Temperate forest >... | reverse complement strand
CCCCATATGCACACCCTCATTAGTATGATGAACGATATACAACGTGAAGATGGCGCTATTATTTATATCCATACTTTGCTAAAATACTTAATTATGACGGGTGAGATAGGTAAGAAACCCAAAGATTTTATTACAGCAGTTCAAAATGGACTCGAAGAACCAGCAAAAGGGGGTATCATGACCATAGCAGAACAACTTATACAAGAAGGTGTACAGCAGGGAATGTTGCAAGGAATGCAACAGGGGGTATTGCAGGGAATGCAACAAGGAAAAAGTGATCTGTTTATTCATTTTTTAGCAAGAAAATTCTCAAACCTTCCTTCTTCATACAAACAAATGATTGAACAGGCTGATAGTACAACTCTATTAAAATGGAGCGATAGAATTTTTGATGCTGCAACATTGGAAGAGGTTTTTGAAGATTGAGATCTTTAAGCTCATGATTTTGAAATAAAAATACCAATTGTCAGAACCTGTTATGGATTATATGCTTATTATACATAATAGGAGAAAATAATGTTTCGCGTTCCCGGCTACTCATATACAGGCCCTTTATTACCTCTCACTGCTCAAGAAATTGAAACATGTGAATATTTAAAGTCCGATGTTTATAGGCTATCTGAAACCATTGGCGAACGAAATGTCTGGAAATCGGAATCTTTAGAATCTAGCGCCCTATATATTACTTCAGAATTTGAAAAATTGGGGCTTAAAGTGGAAGAGTTTAAATATTCCGCCAATGCTATTCCTGTTAAAAATATTATTGGTATTAAGCTAGGACTTGAAGCACCTGAAGAAATTATTGTGGTGGGCGCTCATTACGACACTGTTTCCGGATCCCCCGGAGCAGATGATAATGCTTCTGGTGTGGCCGCGATGCTACAAATTGCTCGACTGCTTGCCCATGAACATCTTAAAAAAACCATTCATTTCGTAGCTTTCGTTAATGAAGAACCACCTTTCTTTTTTACACAGCAGATGGGCAGTTGGCAATACGCTAAAAATGCAAAACAAAACAACGATAATATTGTTGCCATGTTTTCATTAGAAAGCATAGGATACTATGTTGCAGAACCAAATTCACAAAATTATCCATTTCCATTTAATTTATTCTATCCCTCGACAGCAGATTTCATCGGTTTTGTGGGAAACTTATCATCACGGACACTTGTTCACAAAACCATTGCTTCCTTTAGAAACAATACCCAATTCCCCTCAGAAGGCATCTCGGCCCCCGGTTGGTTTCCCGGAATCTGGTTATCTGATCAATTATCATTCTGGAGACATGGATACCCTGCTGTAATGATTACTGGTACAGCATTATATCGCAATCCAAATTATCATACAGGAAATGATTTACCCAACACTTTGGATTACGATCGAATGGCGCGGGTAGTTTATGGTCTATCTAAAATGATAAGGGAATGTGCAAATAAGACAAACCATTAACTGGTTATATCTAGATCGAGCCTAATGTTTAAATCGGACAATATTTTTAATTGACTTACAGGAATAATTTCTGCGCCTTGCAATACTGACATTTCCAACGATATATAAATCGTGCCATAGATTCCTTTCGTTTTTAATAATTTTTTTAATTTTGCTTTGTTTTTTATCATTCTATTAATTATTTTCTGAATATTTTTTGTTAAGCCACCCTGCTTAGAAGAAGTAAACATAATTGAGGACCAAACATTCGTTTTATGTTTTGCTAACCTTGGATCGCCTTTAATATGAGTTCCTTTTAATCCAGAATAACGCGTTTTAATTCCAGTCATTTTTTCCATATCTTCCACAGGAAGTTTATCTCCAAAAAAACTTATGGAAACTATAGAGTATCGATCATTACTCATGCTAGGGTCTCCTGCTGTGCTGAACATCTTTGCGAGCACCTAATATAGCTAGCGATTATTAAAAAATATTATTATACCCGTATTTCAACTATGTTCCCGCACCACCTGATTCGTCGCACTCACCAAAGCATGAGTAATCCCTAGCTCTAATGCAGAATGTCCAGCATCCCGAATAATTTCCAAGGTTGATTTTGGCCACGCTTTATTCAATTCATAGGCATTATCCAAAGGACATACAACATCGTAACGTCCGTGCACAATTATGCCAGGCGTGTTGGCGAGTTTATGAGCATTTTTAATGATGTGATTCGGTTCTAAAAAAACATTATTCATAAAATAGTGCGTTTCAATACGCGCCAAACTCATGGCGGTGTGTGGATTAGTGAAATAATTTATAACATGGGGATTGGGTTGCAGAGTCGAACATACGCCTTCCCATTCTGCCCAGGTTTTGGCCGCCGACATGCACCCGACTTCATCCGCTCCGGTTAAGTGTTGATAGTAACTTTTTAAAATGTTGTTTTGTTCTTTCGGCGAGAGATGATTGACAAATTTTTCCCAGGCATCTGGGAACAAACGACTGGCACCGCCAGGTTGATAAAACCATTCAATATCCTGATCTCGACATAAGAAAATTCCTCGCAGCACCATGCTAATCACGCGTTCTGGATAGGTTTCTGCATACACCAAGGCCAATGTCGAACCCCATGATCCACCAAATAACACCCAACGACTGATCCCTAAATGAGTTCGAATACTTTCCATATCCGATACTAATGCCTGGGTTGTATTATTCTTAAGTTCCGCATGAGGTGTCGATAAGCCCGAACCGCGTTGATCAAATAAAATTATTCTATATAAATTTGGATCAAAAAAGCGTCGATTCTCTTCATTGCACCCGGCTCCGGGTCCTCCATGGATAAAAAGGACCGGCAATCCCTTGGGATTCCCCGACTCTTCGACATGTAAGGTATGAATATCATCCACTGACAACTGGTGAATGGTATAAGGTTTTATGTGGGGGAAGAGCACAAGCATGGCTTACATTCCTATTTTCTTACAAATTACTTAAATCAATCGGTTTTATATATCTTAATCTATTTTATGGCTAAAATCGCTTAACCCTAGGTAACACGCGGGTTTCAGGCAAAGACAGAAGATAGGCTGACAATCAATAGGGACAATGTCTTACAAAAAGATGGGGGAATCGCCTATAGTGACAAATCTCCCCCTATTGCACAATAAGTCTTGTCAATCTCCAACCGACCATATTCGGTGTTAGCCCAGGTTCCTCACCTGGGCGTTTTTTTTTATAAAGGCAGGAATATACACATTATCATATGTGTTGAGGTGTTGGGAAGGGTTTTTTTTTGATTTTTCAGGAGCGAAGAGACTTCAAAGGGTTTTGAGTTTCTTCAGGTACGGATGCCTATCCTGAAAAATCAAACAAGAACACTTAACCTTCACGTATTTTTATTTAGCAATTAAACTTGTAACTTATTTAGAACTACGCTTTCGCTCATGTTCCTTTAAAAATCGTTTACGTAACCGAATATTCTTCGGCGTAATTTCTACCAACTCATCGTCTTCAATAAATTCCAATGCATATTCTAAAGTTAATGGAATGGGTGTGGTGAGAATAATATTTTCATCACTGCCCGCTGCACGGATATTGGTTAATTGTTTTTCTTTGGTAATATTCACCACAAGATCGTTATCACGAGTGTGGATTCCGACAATCATCCCTTCGTACACTTCTACCTGAGGCCCTAAGAATAATCGTCCCCGAGGTTGTAAATTCCACAATGCATAGGCCGTCGATTTTCCAGCTGAATTTGAGATTAAAACACCACTGTTGCGTTTAGTATTAAGACCGGTTTGCAATGGCCCATATTCTTCAAATACGTGCGTCATCACGCCCGAACCTGAAGTCAATGTTAAAAATTGGGTGTGAAAACCAATCAATCCACGAGAGGGGATCACATATTCTAAACGCACGCGCCCCTTTCCATCCGACATCATATCGATAAGGCGACCTTTGCGCTCACCCAATTGCTGCATTATCGCGCCTTGATGAGTTTCTTCAACATCCACCACCAATTGTTCATAGGGTTCCTGCATTTCGCCATTCACTTCATGCAAAATAACCTGCGGTGTTGAAACCGCCATTTCATACCCTTCTCGACGCATGGTTTCAATTAAAATCGCTAAATGCAATTCTCCACGCCCCGAGACTTTAAATTTATCTGCATCCTGAGTTTCTTCCACTCTTAAAGCAATGTTATGAATGATTTCTCTGTCTAATCGTTCGCGTATTTGACGACTGGTAACAAACTTTCCTTCTTTCCCTGCAAAAGGAGAATCGTTTACCTGAAACACCATACTGATGGTAGGTTCATCAACGCTTAAAGGAGGTAACATTTCTGGAGTATCTTTAGCACAAATAGTATCTGAAATAGTGAGATCTTCAATGCCCGTCACCGCCACAATATCGCCTGCAAAGGCTTCATTGATTTGCGTGCGCTCTAATCCCATGTAACCTAATACTTGTAATATGCGGCCTTGTCGAACTTTTCCTTCGCGATTAACAATTGAAACGGCGGTATTGGTTTTAATCTGTCCTCGATTAATGCGTCCAATGCCAATCACACCCACGTAGCTTGAATAATCCAAAGAACTGATCTGCATTTGGAAGGGACCTTCTTGCTTAGCGGGTGGCGGTGATACTTCACGCACAATTGTTTCTAATAAGGGAGTCATGTCTTTACTTTCATTGGCCAAATCAAGGGTGGCATACCCTAATAAGGCAGAACTGTACACAATGGGAAAATCGAGTTGGGCATCGGTAGCTCCCAGACGATCAAAGAGATCAAATACTTGATCAATGACCCAGGAAGGACGAGCGCCCGGTCTGTCAACTTTATTGATCACCACAATGGGATGTAAACCACGTTGAAATGCTTTTTGAGTTACAAATCGGGTTTGGGGCATGGGACCATCAACAGCATCCACGAGTAACAATACAGAATCCACCATCGACAAAATACGTTCGACCTCTCCCCCAAAATCTGCGTGCCCTGGAGTATCAACAATATTGATTCGATATCCGTTCCATTCGATGGCTGTGTTTTTAGCTAGTATTGTAATCCCCCGTTCTCGTTCCAATTCATTGGAATCCATGACCCGTTCTACTTGGGTGCCCCGGTCAGATAAGGTCCCCGATTGACGTAAAAGCTTATCCACCAAGGTGGTTTTACCATGGTCAACGTGGGCAATAATCGCGATATTTCGTAACTTTTCCATAATCAACATCCAACCGTTTAATTAAATTAAAAAAAAACTAGAAAAACTGGAGTTAGATACTAAAATAGTTTTCATTCAAAATCAAGTGAAGTTTTTAGATAACCCGCCGATATTGAAAGGACCAGGGTATACAACTCTGTGGGTATATAAGTGGTTTATACATAGCAGTGAGGGTCTTTTATGATAACACCTAATGTCGAGCAACTACTAACCGAGTTGGAACGACAAACCGAGAATTTGAATAAAGAAATCCGTTTTCGCAAACAAGCTGAATTTTTATCGCATCAACACATTGATATTTTAGAATCGAAAGCAAAAGAAATTCGTTTATTTGCCAACGTGGCTGCCCATGGATTGCAAGAACCCTTAAAAGATTTTGCGCTTCATCTGCAAAATTTGAAAGGGTATTATCAAAGTCAAAAGCAGGCCAAAGACAATCCTTCGCTGCAAAGTTCTTTTGATATTCTTGAAAACTCAATTACACGGATGCAAACCTTAATTGATGTCTATCTTGAATATTCCTTAATTACCATCGATAAAGTTGCTTTTGTTCCAATTTCCATGATCCATGTCTTAGAACTGGCTTTAGAAAACATTGCAGATATTATCAAAAAAGATAATGTTCATATTGAATATGATAAAACCTCCTGGGAAGCCTGTCCCCATCTTTTAGGGGATGAACAATTACTGGCTTCGGTTTTTCAAGAAATTATATCCAACGCCATCCGATATCGTTCGGATGATCCCATCCATATTGAACTCACACTCGAATTACAACCTGGGTTATGTATGATTGCCATTAAAGATAATGGCCAAGGCATTGATCCTAAATATTATGAACAAATTTTTTGGGCCATCAAACCCGATAAGCATTCGGGAGAATACCAACGTAATAGCATTGGGTTGGCAATTTCCAAAAAGGCCATAGAACATCATGGTGGCAAGATCTGGGTGAGCTCTGTGATAAACTTGGGATCGACCTTTTTTATTACCCTCCCCATTCCAGTAACCCATTAATAATTGATTAATGATAATTTATTAATCAATTTTCCGGTAACTCATTAATAATTTATTACTCCAATAAAAAATTGTTGTAACTGCTCAGGTACAAAAAATACGAAGAGAATAAGGGATATTGTTTTATCGGGAACGGGCTCCTGCCCTTCCGAACCAAGCCATCCCTGGGTTCGAATCCCTCAAAAACAATATCCCTTATTCTCTTCTGCGCCCTGCCAAAGATTATGAACTTGAGTAGTAACAAAATTTTTTTTGGGTGTATGCTCACCCAGCTACCTCCTTATCCCCACCGATTCCCTTTACTCTATATTAAACATTTATATTAAAACAGCTTTTGAACTATACTCATTAATAAGAGGAGTGTATTTTTGCTCAGGATTTGTTACTTGTATATATTTGAGGTGTCAAAATATGGATACACTTATTATACATCCCACCCCTACCGCCGAATGGCAAGCACTTGTTGAAGAAGCCGAACTCTCGGCTGCCATTAAATTATCCTCAGAAATAGAAAGCTACTTAGTATTTCTGTTAATGCGTTTTTCTGATCAACCGGGAATCGTACACAGTATTTTAGCCACCGATTTTTTAGAAAGTCTTGCACAACTACCTAAAGAACGCTTAGAGGCATTAAGAGACGTTGGAGATAAATGCCTTTTGTTTGCCGGACTCTTTCCAGGCCGTGCTCGTAAACGCAGAGTTAGAATAAGTTACTTTATTAAACTTGGACAATTGGCCTATGGATCATTATCTGAAACTCGTCATGCTGATCTAAAAACCTTATATGCCGATTTGGCACTTCAATTTGTTGGTTTAATGGATATTTTACATACCATGCGAGAATTAACCGATCATTCAAACTTTACCGAACATTCAACCTTTCTTGATCTCTTGCAAGCAGAAGAGCTTTGGAGCGATACTAAAAGTCCACATGCGTTGAAAACACTTAAAAGCAAAACTCAAGGGTTTATTTCTCCAATTATTTCTTCCACCCCCCCTTCAAAACATTGAGGATATTTTCCAAGGAATGGGGCCAGAATTTTATTCTTTAATGTTTTAATATTTTCTTCCAAAACCAGCATGTCGATATCGCACACAAATCCCACCCATCCTGCCAACGCAAGATTTGTAGCTTTTATACTTTGATAGGTTAACAAAGCATGATTCAAACACCCTAGTCTTAATCCAACCACTAAAATGACCGGAAAATTAAATGCTTGAGCAAGTTCTATTGTGGTTTCTTTATTATTTAACGGGACACAAAATCCTCCCACGCCTTCCACCATAACATAATCCACCTCTGACTGCAGCACCGGAAGGCAAGCGTGCAATATACTTGAAACCGTTAAATTAACCTTGGCTTGTTCAGCTGCAATGTGCGGGGCAATGGGCGGGGCAAACGCAAAGGGGTTAATATTTTGGTATGGAATCTTTAAATTAATATTGTCTTGTAACAATAATGCATCCGCACTTCTTAATCCTTGACTTGTTTGTTCACACCCCGTTGCAACGGGTTTTAATGCTGCTGTTTTATATCCTTGACTATTTAGAGTTTTTAATAACAGACAAGCGGTTGATGTTTTTCCAACGCCGGTGTTTGTTCCCGTGATGAAAAATCCTTTTTTAATTTTCATTTGTTTGTGCTTGCATTCATTTAACATTGCGTTAATCCAACTATTGTGCAGCCACCATTCCAAGTTTTTTAGCATCTTCAAGGACTGACAATAAATAATCTATTGCGATTTCTGTATGATTCGCTGAAAACGTAATGCGTAATCGATCGGTATGCAAGGGTACTGTGGGTGGGCGTAAGGCTCCTGTCAGCAACCCACGTGATTTTAAATAACGATTTAAGGCTAGGGCTGCCGCTGAATCATTAAGCATCAATAATTGAATAGGGGTATGGGAAGGCAATCGTGTTAATCCCAATTGTTCAATTCCAGTTTGAAAGCGTTGGATTAGTCTTTGCAAATGTTCGCGACGCCCATGTTCCTTTTTTAAGATTTTAAGACTCACTCGCGCTGCTCCCGCTAATGCCGGTGGAAAAGCGGTGGAATAGAGATAGGGTCGCGCAAATTGAATAAGCGCTTCAATCCAAGTTTCACTGCCCGCCACAAAAGCACCAAAACAACCAAAGGCTTTACTTAGGTTACCCACAATGATAGGCACTTGTGAAGGGTTTAAGCCATGATGTTCTAAACTTCCCGCTCCACGTTTCCCCAATACTCCAATACCATGAGCATCGTCTACCACCAATGTTGCTTGATGCTCGTTTGCAATTTTAACCAATGAATTCAAAGGAGCAATGTCTCCTTCAACGCTGTAAACGCCCTCGGTGATTATCCAGGGCTTTTTTTCTTGAGTAGATTTGCTCAATTGATTTGTGAGTTCTGCCATATCCAGATGTTTGTAACGAATTGTGTTGGCCTGCGTTAAACGAATCGCATCCACAAGGGACGCATGATTGAGTCGATCGGAAAAAATACAATCATTACGTTGTACTAAGGTTGTAATGACTGCCATATTGGCCATATAGCCGCTGGAAAATAATAATGTTTTTGGATATCCCAAAAAATCCGCCAATTCTTCTTCTAAGGCTTGATGAACTCTGCTATACCCCCCTAACAAGGGAGATGCACCACTTCCCAACCCATATTGTTTCAAGCCTTGTTTGAACGCTTTTATCACCCCAGGATGTTTTGATAATCCTAAGTAATCATTGCTAACAAAGGAACAATATTCTTGTTTATCAATGGTTGTTTTTATCCCTGCTCGGCCTTCGATCACGAAACGATTGCGATTTAAAACAGAATGTTTACGCTGTTTCAGGGCTTGCGCTATGTTCACTGATCATTCCCAATCGCTGCAATAAATTGTTATCCCGATCTATATCGGGATTTTTTCGCGTCAATAATTTTTCACCCAAAAAAATAGAATTTGCTCCCGCCATAAAACATAAGGCTTGCAATTCATCGTTCATATGTTCTCTTCCAGCCGACAACCGAACAACGGCCTTAGGCATTAATATTCTTGCTACTGCAATGGTGCGAACAAATTCAAAGCTGTCCAGAGGTTTGACTACCGTCATCTTACCTAAAGGGGTGCCTTCCACTGGTATTAAATGATTGATCGGGACACTTTCTGGGGGGATAGGAAGATTAGCAAGCTGTTTTAATAATTCTATTCGATCTTCCCGAGTTTCCCCCATCCCAATAATGCCACCGCAACAGACTTTAATGCCGGCCTTTCGAACACAGTCCAGTGTTTTTAAGCGATCTTCAAAATCTCGGGTGGTGATAATTTCTTTATAATAACGAGGGGAAGTGTCCAAATTATGATTGTAAAAATCTAATCCTGCCTCTTTTAATGCACAGCTTTGATCGCCAGTTAACATCCCTAACGTAACACAGGTTTCTAATCCCAAGGCTTTCACGGCTTGAATCATCGTTAAAACTTTTTGAAATCCATCTTTTGGTGGACTTCTCCAAGCAGCACCCATGCAAAATCGTGTTGCCCCATTTTGTTTCGCCTGCTTGGCGGCTTCAACAACTGTCTCCAACGACATTAATTTTTCGACCTTTAGCCCGGTTTTGTAATGTGCGGATTGTGGACAATAGGCACAATCTTCCGGGCAGGCCCCGGTTTTAATGCTTAATAAAGTGCTGATCTGAATCGTGTTAGTTCGAAAATGTTTTTGATGCACTTTTTGTGCCTGATAAATCAAAGCCAACAGCGGCATTGCAAATAATTTTTTTATTTTTTTTGTGCTAACCACTTCTTTTTTCAAATGTGCGACTCCCTGTAACCACTCGGCTACTAAAAATACAAAGAGATTAAGGGATTGTTTTTTTGTTGTCAACTATTTATTATGTTTTAAGTCGACATTATGGGAAATTTATTATGCAATCATTAATTGAAAGAGATCTAACCCACATCTGGCACCCCTGCTCCCAAATGAAAGATTATGAAACCTTCCCACCCTTGGTAATAAAAAAGGCCGATGGGTCTTATATAGAACTCGAGGATGGCAGAAAAATTATTGATGTTATCTCAAGTTGGTGGTGTAAACCACTCGGGCATGCCCATCCTCGTTTAAAAGCAGCTCTTCAAGAACAATTAAACGACTATGAACATGTGATTGCAGCCAACACCTGCCAAAAGCCTTTAGTCGAATTGTCTGAAAAGCTGATAAGCTTGATTCCACATTTATCCAAAGTGTTTTATGCCTGTGATGGATCAACAGCAGTCGAAATTGCGATTAAAATGAGCTTGCATACAAGACTTCTACAAGGTCAACCCCAACGAAAGCGTTTTCTGGCATTGCAAAATGGCTACCACGGCGAAACCGTAATGGCATTAAGCTTAAGCGATGTGGGTTTATACAAAGACCCTTACCAGACTATCTTACAACCGGTGTCATTTCTTCAAGGCATCCCCTATGTGAATTTTAAAGAAGATCCTTTGTGGTCGGATTGCTCTCACTATTGGCCAGCGATTGAAGCTCAACTGTTACTAAAACTAGACACTCTCTGCGCTATTATCGTTGAACCTATTTTGCAGGGTTCCGGGTCGATGAAAATATACTCTGCTGATTTTCTGAAACGACTATATCGCTTCACACAACAACATGGCGTTCATTTAATTGCGGATGAAATTTTAACAGGCTGCGGCCGTACGGGCTTTCCATTGGCCTGTCAATTAGCTGGCATTGAAGCTGATTTTGTATGCCTGGGAAAAGGATTGGCTGGCGGTATGTTGCCCATTTCTGCCGTGCTCTGCAGACAAGATATTTATAATTTATTTTATGATGATTACGAAACACGAAAATCTTTCTTACATTCAAATACATTCTGTGGCAATGCGCTGGCCGCACGCGTAGCATTAGAGTGTTTGTGTGTATTAGAGGAAGAAAATATTTACGCTAAAGTTCAATCTCAAGAGCATGTATTTCGGCACTGCATGCAAGATATTGCCAACAAAACGCAACGTTTACAGAATATTCGCAACATCGGCGGGATGGTTGCCGCAGATTTAATCTTGGATCCCAGTGAAGCACACAAACGCTGGGGATACAAAATATATCAAGAGGCAGTCAAGCTCGGTGCTTTACTTCGACCTCTTGGCAATACGATTTACTGGTTCCCCCCGTTGAATATGAAAATGGAGACACTTATGGAATTAAAGGAAATTACTCAAATCGCGATTGAAAGAGTATTATAAGGTTCAGTTAAGGACACTGCCCAGATACAATGCAACTGGGGTCGGTCTGTTAGAATGCAACTGGGGTCGAATGCAACTGGGGTCGGTCTGTTAGTGTGAATGCAACTGGGGTCGGTCTGTTAGTGTGAGTGTGAATTAAAAAAGGAGGCTCTTCCTTAATTTGGGTTCTTCCTAATTTCTGAAGAAGTACAAAACCTGAAAGTTTTCCTAACCCTTATTAAAATATTGTATAAATGGAAGAGTTGAGAAGTTGATCTTCAATTTGAAATTAAATTATCGACGCATTTATTTTACACATACCATAGATGATTCACTCTCACACTAGCAGACCGACCCCATTTAGGACCATCATAATTTAGGTAATAATGTTTTAAAAAATTCTCCTTCGCTTTACTGCAAATTGAATCAACTTCTTTGAGGAAAATAGAAAAATTTTTATGTTTTTTAAATAATTCTTTCTTAGTATACCAGTGCACATCATATTTTAAGCTCATCACATCAATCAGAGCACTACGAAGTGCAACTTCAATAGTTTCAATGGGATCTAGAACTAAAAGTCTCAATTCTTTATCGAAACAATATCAATTAAGAATATCCTCAAATGTGGTTTTGTTATAAAATGGCTTCCCTGGTGTATTTGTATTCTTAAAAGCCAGGAAGTATGACGAAAGACGATAATACCCAATATTTCTTAACGAATTGGCTGCATCGATCTTTGAAGAAACGATTAGGCCTTTACTTTCAAGCTTTTGCAATAATTGGTCAATTGAGATAGCTTGCTTTTGATATATTCTACCCATAAAAAAACCCACCGTGGTGCGCATTGTGAAGAGGCGTGGCGGGTCTGAGTAGTATACTCATTGACCATTTCCTACCTCGAAGTCAAGACTTAACCATTAAAATCTCAAAAAAATACACATTTATCGATATTATACACCTTTATTACAAATTTCCTACCGCTCTGATGAATAAATTAAAATTCTCATAAGATTCTCCTTATTTATATTTTTTCTCAAAATAACTGATTATAAATATAGCAAGCATGTTTTTTTTAATAAAAATACTTGCAAGTAAAATTTAATTCAGTAAAAAATGAGATTTCGCTGATTATAATATTTTATATCCCGCGGAATGTGAGTGTAAATGGGTAGATTTCGCGGATTATAAAATTTTATAATCCGCGAAATCTACCATTTCAGGTAAACACCTTCTGCATAATTCTTAATCTATTATCACTCAAACAGCGAATAGATTACAACTAAGACTAGAAACTATTTTTGCATAGACGATGCAAATTGAAAACTCAGTACCCTATTCAAAGGATCCACATCAATAAACTTCGCAAGCTGTTCAAGTAATGCCCGTTTTTTTCTATCGTCTGTTTTAGCGGCTCGTTTTAATAGCTCAGCTTGCGTTTCATGAATATAAGAAACACATTTTATCCAAAAATCTAAGGATTCTGGTTTATAGGGGTTAAAGTTTTTTGGGAAAAGATTGTCAAATTTTTTATGAAGATCGGGAGCAAAGATTTCAAGTAAGCTAATTCCAAGACAAAAACGATCCGCCGCGATGGGGTGTAACCAATACGATCGTTTCTTCTCTTTGTACTCCACAATGGAATATTTTAAGGACTCATCGTTTTTGCCAAAATAAAAAGCTCGCATTGCTTCTGGAGGCAAATTATCACCAATATAACGATATTCTTTAACTAAGGTGTTTTTTAAGTCTTTTAAACTGAACCAATCGCACAGTTTAATTGTGTCATTAATATATAGCATATTGCCGATGTGTAAATCACCATGGGCGTAACCTGAAAGATGAATTGTATTCACATTTTTTATGAAATCCGTTATCTCATCAATGGTTTTGTCTAAGGATTGTTGTTTAAACCGATCGCGTGCGTTTTCACCATATTCAAGAAACATTAAATAATGATCGGCATCGTTTTCGATAATGCCGAAGGTCTTAATGGCGATATTGAAATTTAGATTAGCCAGCAGAAGATTATTCATTATTTCTTTTCGGTGCCGTTGGTGAAACTCTTCTCGACTCATATTTCGGTCAGATCGAGTCAATAATAATTTTACCACGCAAATGATGGTTGCGTTGGATTTTATATCTTTGGGTTTTCGTTCCAATAAATACGTTTTACCCCAATTTCCTTGTTTAGGTAAAAGTCTTAGTTGATAATTTTCTCCAATTTGATAAACATCCGCCGTTCCATCCATCTTTGAAAAGTCTAAATTTTTGAGTTCCGGTGGCGCTAAAGGTGACCACCAGGGTAATCGAGTATTTAAGTTTTTAGCTTCGTATTTTTGCGGTTTCATTTGCAAATGTTTAGTAATTCTGAAGTTTATTTGATCGGGATTTTCATTATTCAAAATTTGCAATTTATGGTTATCATGAACATAAACTTTCATATCAGGCGTATAATTTGTATTTGAAAGTATTGAATAGGGAGCGGAGACTTGAGTATTGTCGGCAATGCTATTAAGTTCTGATACTGAGTTTATATAATTTATCTGATTTGCATAAGCAATATTAGCGAATAGCAATAATATAAAAAGACTATTTCTTATTCGCATCGTAGTTCTGATACTTAAAACAGCGAATCGTTCCCAGCGCTGCCATTTTCCCATTCCCAGATATCAGAATTATTCGATCTGCCCTCTTGCGGAACAGTATCTTCCGTAAACACTTCATAAACACCCGATTGTCCTCGAGCCAAATGCCCGGAAGAAGGATCAATCTTAACGGTTACAATACCTGGCGGCATTAAGGGGGGATGTTCAGGTTTATCTTTCAGGACTTGTTCCATGAAATAAATCCACATGGGTAAAGCAGCCACGCCTCCATATTCTCGTAAACTTTTCGGCTCATCAAACCCAACCCAAGCCGTGGCAACAATATCCCGGTTATAACCCGAAAACCACGCATCATGCCAATCATTAGTGGTTCCGGTTTTGCCGGCTAAATCGCTGCGTCCAAGTTTTTTTGCTCGCTGGGCAGTTCCCTTCTGAATGGTGTCTTGTAGCGCCGATGTAATAAGATAGGCAATTTGCGGACTGATGGCACTGACAGGTTGAGGGGGTGATACTTCATCAACAATATTGCCATCATAATCTTTAATTTTTTTAATGATATGGGGCGTTACTCGATTGCCACCATTGGCAAACACAGCGTAGCCCGAGGCCATTTGCAAAGGTGTAAACACAGCTACGCCTAAAGCAAGTGAATACACCGGTGGCATTTTATTGCGATCAAAACCAAAGCGTTCAATAAAATCAATGGCGGTGGGAATACCAATGGCTTGTAACACACGAACCGTCACCAAATTTTGCGATTTACTTAAGGCCACTCGTAAACGCGTGGGGCCATAAAATCTTCCTGAAGCATTTTTAGGACTCCAAGTAACGCCGGTGACCGGATCGGTATAGGAAACAGGCGCATCGTTAAAGATGCTGGCTAAGGTATAGCCTTCAGACAAGGCCGCTGCATAAAGAAACGGTTTAAAACTGGAGCCGGGTTGACGTTCTGCTTGTGCGGCTCGATTAAAATTACTTAAGTTATAATCAAACCCACCCACGATAGCGAGGATGGCACCCGATTCAGGTTTCAGTGCCACAAACGCGGCTGCCGCATCGGGGATTTGTCCTACTCGCCAAGTCGCTTGATCCCAGGTTTGATAGGCATACACCACATCCCCAACCCTAAAAGAAGTCCCCGTCCAGGAATATCCTGAAGAAGGAATTTGAATCACTCGGCCATCTTGCAATAACACCGACATGCGTGATCCTTCTTGGCGGGTGACAACCCCTGGATTTAAATTTCCATACGCAGGAATTTCAGCTAATTGATCGGACCAATCGTCGAGCATTTCTTCCGACTTTTTATTACGAGACATCTTTAATTGAATGCGGTTTCGATTGCGAAAACCATGACGTTGATCATACTCCAATAAAGCCCGCCTTAATGCATAATTGGCACTCATTTGATCTTGGCTGTTAATGGTGGTGGTGACTTCATACCCTAGGGTATATACGGCTTCCCCATAGCGATCAAATAATTCTTGTCGAACCATTTCTGCAGCATAGGGCGCCTCAAGTTCGATGGCCCGACCATGATAATGAGTGGGCAAAGGAGCCTTCACTGCAGCATCGTATTGAGGCCGAGTGATAAAATCAAACGAAAGCATGCGTTCAAGAACATGTTTACGACGTTTATAGGCGGCATTTTTATCGTGCAAGGGGTTAAGACTGGAAGGCGCTTGAGGCAACCCTGCAATCATGGCAATCTGATCCAGCGTGAGTTTTTCAACGGTGGTGCCATAATACACTTCTGCAGCGGCCGCAATTCCATAGGCACGCTTACCAAAGTAAATTTTATTTAAATACAATTCCAAAATTTCATTTTTAGTAAATTCTTTTTCAATTTTAAGAGCCAACAATATTTCGCTGAATTTTCGAACAAAGGTTTTCTTGCGCGTTAAGAAATAATTCCGAGCCACCTGCATGGTAATAGTACTGCCCCCTTGGGTGACGGAAACATTGGTAAGCACATGAAAAGCAGCACGAATTAAGCCTCGCAAATCAACACCGGCATGATCATAGAAACGACGATCTTCCGTCGATAAAATGGCATTGATCAAATCCTGAGGCACTTGATTTAAAGTGATTGGCGTTCGTCGTGCTTCGCCAAATTCTGCAATTAATTTTCCATCGCTGGCATACACTCGAAGTGGCACTTGCAAGCGCATGTCTTTAAGCATTTCTACCGAGGGCAAGGTGGATTCTAAATAAGCGGCTCCGACAATCACTGCCAGAATAGATAACAGGAAAAGACCAATCAACGACCGACGAATCACAAGAAAAATTATATTCATTACCTAAGTTTTCCAGCTAAAATCAATTAAAGAAATTGCCTCAATGGAAGTATATATAATAGCAAACCTAACCCTTGGTTTCTAGTCAAATTTAGGTCTGTCAACTAATTATGCGTTATTTTCTGGAGTGACACAAGGCCTTAAAGCTTGTTAGAAAACGTTTGGCCGTTTAAATGCCATAAAATGTTTTAAGTTATCTAACTTTTTCTGAGCTTAGAGACCATGGTTAAACTTCTTCAATTAAAAAAGAAATTCTTTCTTGGGCTGACACTTAGTCGAACTCGACTAACCCTGGTTGAGATCACCTATCTAAAAAGTGAATGGGTTATCACACAATTAATTAGTAAAGAATTTGATAATAATTCATCCAGCACACAACAGCCTTCCACAACACTCGAACTTCACGCCTTTAAAAAACGAAAAACTTATTATGCACTAGAAAGTCCGTCTGTATTCACTCGCAGTATACAAATTGAAGTCGGATTAACGGATGAAGACATTATTGAGGATATCGAACTTATTTTTGAAAACATTATCCCAATTTCTTTAAAAGAAAGTCGATATGACTATGAAATTCTAGGTCCGAACGCAAACCAAGCTGAATTTATGGATCTGTTATTAATTGCAGCGCCTAAAACGTTAATTGAATCCGAAATGGCTAAAATTGAGGCTTTAGGCTTAACACTCACCCATCTTGAAACCCAAGCTTTAAGTTTGGAACGAGTATTCAATTTTTGCTCAGATTTAAATCCTGAATCTGATAAATCCACATTGAACACTGTAAAAATTATGGCCGTGTTAGAAGAAACCAAAAGCAGTCTTTTTGTCTTTCAAACCGGTTCTCCTCCCTATGAAAAAAATCTAACCCTGAAATCCGATCCAACTTCAGAAAATATTGTTGAAGAGTTAGGACGTGGCATAAACTTATTTTTTGCTGAACATCCCAATCTGCAATCTCATACCCCAGTTCTTTTCCTAACCGGGGTCGGTGCCTTAAAAGAGGGTTTGTTAACTGCGATTGAAGAAACCCTGAATATCAAAACTACTATTTTTAATCCATTAGCTACCCTCAAATTTTCATCAAAACTTTCTTCTCTTCAAGACAATTCACTCCTAATGTCGGCCACAAGCATTATAGCCTTAGGCTTGAGCTTACGAGGAATCACTGAAACCTCACTCCACCCCCAGACAAACAAATCAATTTATGGCATCAATTTGTTACCCTGGCGCGAAGAAAAAAGAAAAGAATTAAATCGCCTGTTTTTCATTCAAGTCGCATGCGTGGTCGCACTTTGCTTTGGCATCCTTGCTTTAATTCATGGTTTTCTAACATTTATTATCAATACTGAACAAGCCAATCTCGATTATCTCGCCCATGAATCAAACAAATTAAACACACAAATTCAAACCATACAAGGTCTTGAAAAAGACAAACAACGATTATTGGCACGAATGGGAGTTATCCATACGCTTGAGCACCAGCGATTACGAATGCTATCCCTGTTGGATGCCTTACCACGTCTGATCCCTGAAGGAATTTATTTGAAAGACATGATTGGGAAAGGACACACCGTAAGCATTATAGGCTTAGCACAAACCAATGCGGCTATTTCCAAATTGTTAAAAAATCTTCAAGCGAATGAACTGTCTTTTCTCTTTGAAGACGTGAAACTGATTGAAGTTTTAACCGATAAAAAACTAAACGCTCTTAAATTTAAAATTGAGTTTTGTGTAACCATTTTAGGATATTGAACCGTGAAAACAAAAGACATCGAAGTCGACAATCTTTCTCTCGAAACCATTGGACAATGGCCCCTGCTCCTCAAAAACTCGCTATTCATTGGGTTGGGTATAATGCTATTATTTTTAGGATTTGTCTTGGTTCTGAAAGATCGGTGGACAGAACTTTCAACGACACGTTCACAAAGGCAAGAGGCTCAACACCACTACGCAACTTCCTTTCATCAAGCTAAAAACCTTGAAGGTTATCAACATCAAGTCCAAGAAGTTCAAGCAATGCTTGCCAATTGCAGTCAACAACTGCCTAATAAAAATGAAGAAGCAGAACTGCTTGAATCCATCTCTGAACAAGCTCACTTAAGTGGTTTACAATTTAAGGCCATAAAACCTTTGCCCGAGGAAACAAAAGAATTTTATATTGAACACCCCTTTGAAATTCTCCTCATGGGAACTTTCCATCAATTAGGGGAATTTGTGGATCGGGTTTCAAACATACCTCGCATTGTCACTTTGCATGAATTTTCAATCCAAAAAGATAAATCGACAGCCAATCTTGAAATTCTTTTGCAGGCAAAAGCGTATTGGTCTCCCCAAACAAACATCCCCAAGGATAACAGATGAATATAAAAATAAAAAAATCTCTACTATCCATCATGCTCATATCTATGTTAAATGTCTTATATGGCTGTCAACCCAAACCTGATTCGGATCTTAAAAATTTTGTTCGCGCTACCCAAGAAAATACATCCACCCACATTGATCCTCTCCCTCCCTTTAAAAAAGTCGACACCCTTCATTACACTTCCAAGCATTTAAAAAACCCTTTCGATCCCTTAGAAATATCCCTTGTTCAGAGCACAACTACCCCTCAAAGGAATTGTCGATTAGACCCTGAGCGCCCCCGTGAGTTATTAGAATCCTATCCCATCGAATCTCTGCGGATGATAGGCTACATTGAAAAAAATAATATTTTTTGGGGCTTGCTTTTAGATGCCAACAACAATGTGCATCGGGTTAAAGAAGGAAATTATCTTGGACTCAATGAAGGGATCATCGAAAAAATACACACTAAAGGCATAGAAATCCACGAATGGAACTCCATGGATGGAGAAAAATTTCAAGAAAAAACCATTTTTCTCCCCCTGTCTGAACCCGGCGAGTCCTAACCTTCATGTTCAAAAAGCTATTGAAGTTAATCAAAACACTATTATTTACTTTACTCATTCTTTTCATGAGTGCAATCTTCATCCTCACTGTTATTCACCCTTTTGATGCCCATGGTGATCCCATCTCCAACGCTAACGATAAAAATAATGAAACTTTATCCTTAAACTTTCAAGATGTTGAAATTCGAGCCGTT
>Ga0207154_1028_pt2 | contig 19932 bp, 21 predicted proteins | sample Alteio_BWMinHeat_28_FD_153576 | JGI IMG/M metagenome (GOLD analysis project Ga0207154, IMG submission 153576) | Enriched cells from forest soil in Barre Woods Harvard Forest LTER site, Petersham, Massachusetts, United States -... | ecosystem: Environmental > Terrestrial > Soil > Temperate forest >... | reverse complement strand
GCGGCGCTGCTTACCTGGTGTCGAAGGCGATCAAGTCGGCGCAAGTGCTGGGTTTTGCCGACCTCGGCATGGAAGCCATCTACGAGTTCGACGTCAAGGACATGCCGGTGACGGTGGCGGTCGATTCCAACGGTATTTCGGTGCATAACACCGGGCCGAAGGAATGGCAGGAAAAGATCGCGCATGCAGCGCTGTCGAAAATCCCTGTGACCACCATCTGATCCGACTTGACTGGTTTAGTTGATGAACGTTGAAACGCAAACAATGCCGATGGCGCCAGCTGCGCCCATCGGTATTTTTGATTCTGGCGTAGGCGGCTTGTCGGTGTTGCAGCATGTCCGCCAGGATCTGCCGCACGAAGATCTTGTCTATTTTGCCGACTCCGCTTACGCGCCATATGGCGACAAATCGGAGGCGGAAATTTCCGCACGCTCGCTAGCGGTTACCGAATTCCTGCTGCAACGTGGGGTCAAGGCGCTGGTGGTTGCCTGCAATACCGCCACCACCGCCGCCATCAAAGCGATACGCACGGCTTATCCGGAGTTGCCGGTGATCGGCATCGAGCCCGGGCTGAAGCCGGCTGCCGCGCAGAGCCGCAGCAAGATCGTCGGCGTACTCGCAACCCGGGCCACCCTGCTGAGCGCCCGGCTGCTTGCGCTGCAACAGCAGATCAGCGCGGCCAGCGGCGTGCACTTCGAACTGCAAGCCTGCGTCGGCCTGGTGGATCAGATTGAAAAGGGCGAATTGCATTCTGCGCAAACCGCACTACTGCTGCGACGTTATATCGCGCCCTTGATAACGCAAGGCGCGGACACCCTGGTGCTAGGCTGCACCCACTATCCTTTTGTACGTCCCTTGATCGAACAAATCGTCGGCGAGCTGACAGCACAGCCGATTGCCATTATCGACACCGGTGCTGCGGTCAGCCGGCAGTTGATCAAGGTCATGAGTGAAAACAATCTGCTGCATGACTCTGCGCGCGCGGGCCAGGTGAGCGCTTTCACCAGCGGCAGCCAGTCGGCCCTGGCGACCACGTTTGCCAACTTGCTGCAACTGCATCCGCCGGTGTCGGCAGTGGAAACTATCGCCCAGCCTGCGGGAATTTCGTAATTAGCTATTATTTGATTTGCCAGGCCGCAGGTTACTTTGTATAATAGCGAGCTGTCTTAGTGCTGAACAAGCATGACAGTATTTGCAGTAGTCAGGCAATGGTGGCTGTAGCTCAGTTGGTAGAGTCCAGGATTGTGATTCCTGTTGTCGCGGGTTCGAGTCCCGTCAGCCACCCCAAAGAATACGAATTAAATCAAAGAGTTACGTGCTTCTGCATGTAGCTCTTTTTTCTTGTCAGCCTCCCTCGCGGTTCTATGCAACTGTTGCGTAACCAGGGTTGATGCGCCTTCGGTAAAAAAGTCAGCGCGACGCATCGATATCCTCAGTTGATTCCGCAAACGGCATTAGTAAGCAAATCCACAATCCGATCCTGCTGCGTCGCCGTCAGCCCGACCCATAGCGGCAGCCTGATCAGGCGCTCGGATTGCGTGTTTGTCACATCCAGTGTCCCATGAGTCCGACCGTAGCGTTGGCCGGCTGGCGACGAGTGCAAAGGCACGTAATGGAAAACCGCTGCAATTTCGTTGCGTTTGAATTCGTCTAGTATCCTCTGCCGATCAATCCCAGGGGCGATCAGCACATAGTACATGTGAGCGTTGTGCTGACAGCCGTCAGGCACAATGGGACGACGGAGGATGCCATCGGATTCCAGCGGTGCAAGAAGCTCGTGGTAGCGCTGCCAGTTGGCCAGGCGCACTTGTGTGATTTGATCTGCCTCCTCAAGCTGAGCCCAAAGGAAAGCGGCGATCAACTCTCCCGGTAAAAACGAAGAACCGATTTCCTGCCATGTATACTTGTCTACCTCACCACGGAAAAATCGGCTGCGATCCGTGCCTTTTTCCCGGATGATCTCTGCTCGCAATGCTAACTTAGCATCGTTGACCAGCAATGCCCCGCCTTCACCGGAGATCACATTCTTTGTTTCGTGGAAACTATAGGCACCAAGGTCACCGATACTACCCAAAGCGCGCCCCTTGTAGCTGGCCATCACGCCCTGCGCAGCGTCCTCCACTACCTTCAGGTTATGACGCTTGGCAATTGCCATGATCGTGTCCATTTCACATGCCACACCAGCGTAGTGAACAGGGACAATCGCTCGAGTACGCGGCGTAATGGCAGCCTCGATCAAACGCTCATCCAGATTCAGTGTGTCTTCCCGGATATCTATGAAGACCGGCACGCCACCTCTCAACACAAACGCGTTGGCGGTGGAAACAAAAGTGTAGGACGGCATGATGATTTCGTCGCCAGGTTGAATATCCAGCAACAAGGCGGACATTTCCAATGCGGCGGTGCAGGAATGTGTCAGCAATGCCGCACTGCAACCGGTACGTTTCTCCAGCCAGCCATGGCAGTTTTTTGTGAATGGGCCGTCGCCAGCGAGGCGGCCATTGAAATGGGATTCGGCAATGTAATACAGCTCCTTACCGGTCATGTGAGGCCAGTTAAAAGGGATGTGTTTATTATTATTCATGTGATTCGGAGTCCCAGGATATTTTGTAAAAAGTATATCTGATCAACATTGTTGCTCTTTGTAAATTTCGTAGGCAGATTGACCAGCATCGTAAACTAAAAAACCATTGATCGAAAATGCGGCAGATTCCAGACCAGGGTCCCAGTTAGGCCTTTCCCCGGGCGGGAGCAAAAACCAACGAATACCATTCCCCAGGAGGAACTTTTGTACCTCAGGCCAGTTGTCCATGGATGACAACTTTTGCAACGCACTTAAACGCTTAACCACAATTTCTCGAACACACTGGGAACGCAGCATTTTCAGATCAGGGCGGGAGATAAACGCCGGAATATCAGTCAGCGATACAACCTCAACGATAAGGGGGTTGGGCCGGAAACGTCGCGAACCGTCATTGCCAGCACATCTCCATGTCTGGCATGTACACGTATATATTGGGTAGCTTCCAGCAAACTAGGGAATCGCTGACAGCTACACTCAATTTTGAATCTTTAAATCGACCACTTCATCAATTGATCGCTCCTCCACGAGATCCTCTCAGCGGATGAGCATACTTACCATCACGTCCTATCATAAATTGAGCAAGCAGGCGTTTGGCACCTTGATCTTCTGGGATAAAACTGACGCTCAGGGGTTGGAACGCATCATCCTCATTCCAAGTGATCACACAGTGCGAGGTACATGTCCATTGATTGGCCGCCATGTTCCTTATCCGTTTTTCATCTCGCTGATATTCAATGCTGCCTATTACTGGCTGAGAGGCAATAAGTGTAATACGCCACTGATGATCTCCGCCTACTCTCTCAAAAAGAATAACAACTGGTACTCCAGAGGGAGTTGAAAAATACTTCACAAATAAGGCGTCTCTGGGAAGGTCTTTGTCAGAATTCGTAATTTCAATTGGCTCATTAAGGACTACCTTTGAATATTCACTCCAGTAATTTTCGCCATTGAACGGGCTATTTCCAGGAATACCGCTTTCTCCTGACCTTGACCAGAAAGCTGGGGCATAAAAAATTTTCTTCGCCAGATCTTGGCGATCTGATTGCACAAAAGTCACCAATTCGCGCATCGCCCCCCACTTCTGCTTGTTCGCGCTCATTACCTGCCTGTTTGCATTATTGTAAATAAATGTCGCAGTCGCAGCACTTGCTAAAACCATTGCTGACAACGTAACGGCCACCACTTTCACTGAATTTTTAGTGGGAGCGTTGCAAATATAAGACAGAAACAAAAAAACAAGGCCTGAAAGACCGAGTTGAGTATAAAAAGAAACTAGGTGTCCTTGTATATATCCTTTCAAAATTATCACCTGATACTCGGATGATGCAGCAAGTATTAAGCAGGGCAAAATAGCCACGCTAGAAAATAATATTGAGTAATAGCGGATGAATTTAATCGACAGCCACTGCCATTGCAGAGCTGTTCCGCAAATAATGAAAGCTAAAAAAAAGACAATTGCTATCGAAATCTTATCTGGGGTGCTTTGCCAAAGGCTAGAGAACGTCATAAGGTAGGGAGTTTCAGGTGATCCTTGTGCCATTGCTGATATAAGCCAAATACCCCTCCAAAGACCTGCAGGCAAAAAAGCTTTCTCTTGAAGAATTAAAAATGTTTTAAGCCATGCGATGAAGTCAAACCCAAATGATACTCGGCCAATCGCATCTCCTCCGTTACCACGCGAGACAATTGAAAAAATTAAATAAGCCGCGACACTGACCACGCAGCCTATGATGTATGGCAAGGCGATCTTTTTCAGAGGCTGACGGTTTTCTTTACTTTGGGCCAAAAAAACAATAAGAAGAAAAATAGGATGCAGGACTAAGTTATATTCAGGCCCCCATAGAGAGCACGTAAATAGAAAAGCGGAAATCAACAATTTCCATCGTAGTGGCTTCTGTAAATATGAGCCTAAAAGCCCAGCTGAAATAAATGCAAATGCAAGCCCCCATGAAGCTATAACAGGATAGCCCTGGGGAAACGTAAAATAATAATGCAAAGGAAAAAGCAATAGGGTAACTGTTGCTATCGCCAAGGAGTCTCTCACGCTCCCAATTTTTCCTAGCATCCAAATCATGCTTAAATACAAAACTCCAAAAATTCCAATATTTAACACATCAAATAATGCTGAATCACTAAATTTATTAACCCAGAGAACAATGGGCATATTTATATATGCCTGCAGCCGTGCCTGTGCGTGCGCTGTATTTTCTGCAAAACTAAAATAATTCCCTGAGAATACCCATGAAGACAAATTAAAGTAAATATCGTCATGATTTATATAACGAAGTCCGATTAATTGCCAGACCACGTAGATCCCTGCGACAACTGTGGTCACAATGAGGGGGAATGGGGGCCATTTCCTCTTGTTGATATTCAATTTCGTCGTTACCTTAATAATAAATTTCAGCATTAGTGAAACACAGGAATTAAATTTTCCTTGCGACAACCAGTCTGGAGCCGCCCACGGGAAAATTGAATCCTTTTTTTATGAATAACAATTCAGCGCGAAGTAATTGGAGAAACAATGAATTTAGCCAAGGCGAAATTTTTAATTCGGCAGAGGCATCAAATTTCTGATCGGACACTTTCTTCTGAAAAAATCTGGAAATAAACATAGCCGGAAGAAGCGTTGTTACAAACGACGTGCTCCTTACAATCTGAAATCCAGCCGTCTCGATTTTTTGATGAAGATCTGACGCGCCATAGCGTCGGGCGTGGTAAGCATATTCGTCAATGGGACTCCACAGCCACATGTGCTGAGGCACAGTAAGCAGCATGAACCCTTGCGGTTTTAGAGCCTGGTGCACTTGTGCCAGAACGCGCGAATCTTCTTCAATGTGCTCCAAGACGTCGAACGCTCCAATTACATCAAATTCCTCGGCAAAAGGAATTTTCCTGGCGTCCATCTGCATGAAATTGATCGAGGGCAGCCGGGCGACTGCAAAACCTAGCCCACCAGTGAAAATCTCGCTTCCATGTATCGTTGAACGTGGAAATAATTTTGATATACCGGATAAGACATAACCGGTTCCGCAGCCAATTTCAAGGTATGAAGAAAAATCTCGACAATATTTTTCGAGTGCCCAAAGAATTAACTGGTTGCGGGAACGAAACCAGAAATTAGCCTCTTCTAAGCGAGCAAGCTCCGAAAAATAGCTTGCTTTAAAACCACCACCACTGTGAGCGAACTCAGGTGCATATGCGCAAAAACCATCCACCAACTCAGGGCTAAATCCGCAGCTTGGGCAATTCGTGATCGAAGATGCATAGCATGCATCGCAGCTGAGGCAACGTTTCATAGCTTCTCCGTACTTGAAAAATCCGTTTTCCGAAAAACGAAAAATTTAAATGCGAAAAAAAGAAAGATTGCCACTACAAAAATTGCGACTACCTGAACCCCCTGATGGGCATATCCAAGCTTGTCGACCATAATGATGAGAATGGCGAGGTTGATAAAATAACCGAGGCAATGTGCAATAACGTAGCGAACCCCGGCTCCCAACTGATTTCCTTTGTGCGCAAATGTCAATTTACGATTTCCCCAAAAACTAACTGCGGCACCCACACCGTACAAAAGGCTCATGGCGATCTTTGGAGTAACCCCAAGATAAGTAATCAACAAATAAATCATGTAGCCAGCCGAGTTGCTCGCAATTCCGATAAGGCCGTAGCGACATAACTGTATAAGCGACCTTCGGCTTATGAAATCAAAAGGCAGATCATTCATGCTCTAAAACCGCCAAGCCAAAGCCGGTTGCGCCGTATCCATTACCGTTGTATAGCATGTACCGCTTGCCCTTGTGGTCAAAAACAAATGGGTATTCGATCATCTCTGAGTCCCAACCCTCCACTGAAACGGTAATGTCTGGCTCGCTCAATGAAAGTTCCCATGTTTCCCCATCCTTACTAACGGCGTATCCAATGCGGTATTTTTCCCCACTACCGCTGCGGTAGGAAAACCACATCTCATAACCCGTTTCTCTATTTCCCACCACAGTAGGCCTGGAAAATGCCTGAGCTCTACCAAGCTCGAAAGGCACAGCTAAACCTTCACGATTCCAGCTATGTCCATCAGCGGATGAGGCATAGTTAATGACATGCAGCATCTCCCCGTTGCCGGCATCCCATGTTGTGGTTGAGCCGTACCACATGCTATAGCTACCTATCTCATTTTTCATTACCCAGGGATATGAGAGGCTTATGGGGTCAACGGCGTCCACCGCCATGAAGGGTAGTTCGTGATCTAACTCCAAGGTCAGGTCCGGCTTCACGACAAGACGGCCCACGTCTCCCCGCCAATGTTTCCCTTTAGGAGCTTGCCACCCCATAAAAAGCATGTACTGCACGCCGTCAACTTTGTAGCAGTTACCGATACTCACACCATCGGCATAGAAACTGCCTTCTGGTCCGTTCTCAAAAAAAGGATGATTGTGTTCATGAATGATCTTACGATTGACGATATCGATATCGACCGCACCTACCGAGGATCGATTGTCGACATCCCTCCCGCTAAAGAAAACGCGATATACGTCCCCCTCAATGAGCACCGGCAAAGGGTTTGCGGCATGTGACATGAGCTTTGGGTGCTGGCCACTGCCGGAGGGACAATAAAGTACGCCAAGCTTTTGCCAATTCTTTTTCATATCCGTCTCAACCTCGTACTTGGTACTTTGGAGCGTTCCGTTGCTGCGCCAATATAGACTCCTTCAGGCTCTGCATCGGCAAGCAGCAAGACACCGGCACCAATCACACATTTTTCACCGATCTTGATGTGATCTCGGAGTGTCGCATTGACCCCGATAAAGCACTGCTCCCCAATCTCCACACCTCCTGAAACAACCACATGCGAAGCAATAAAGCAGTGGTCCTTGATGGTGGAATGGTGCCCAATATGGTTGCCGCTCCACAGCGTGACGTTGTTACCGACGGTGACAAACGGCTGGATGGTGTTATCTTCAAAAATGAAACAGTTTTCGCCAATACGGCCGTCATTCAGGACGGTGGCCCGAGGACTGATAAAACTGGCTAACCGGTAACCCAATGCTTTGGCGGCTAAATATTTTTCCTTCCGGACAGCATTGAGCTTGGAATAACTAAGCGCAATAAAAAGCTCATATTGTTCGGGAGCATATTGCCTGGTGACTTCTTCAAAGGCGATGACCGGAAGGCCGCAGAAAATTGTCTCCGTCAGATACGCTGCGTCAACCGTAAAGGCAACAACTTCGTATTTTGAGTCCGAACTGAAATAGAAGTGCGCGAGTTGAGCGATTTCACCAGAGCCAAAGATTACTAAGGGGGTTTTCACGGCTGCTTCCTTACAAGGATCGTAAACTCATATAGCCCGTAATCGTGGAGCAGAGCCACGTTACGCGAATAGCGGCGTTTACAGAGATCAAACAGCATGCACGGGTCCGCATAATAAAGATAATCGCGCATCTTGTCCGCATCGGAATAAGAAGTCAGGCAATTGAAAGCAAAACCAATGCGACTGGTTTTATCAAGCACGTCTAGAGTCGCTTCAAGATAAGACCGCCATTCGTCATCTGATCGCCCTAAGCGAACATTGAAGATTCCACTTGCAACGCCGTAATCAGCGATTTGATCGGGCTCACTGGAGAGAATGAAACGTGCCCTGGATTTGTCTTGATAGCGCTGCTCGGCAGCTCGAATCATGCTCTCGGAAACATCGACTCCAGAATAGGAGAGGTTCTCATATTCTGAGATGAGGAAGTCATAGAGCGCACCATAGCCACACCCCAGGTCATTCAGTGAAAAACTATTTGAGACGCCGATCACTTTACACAATTGTTTGAAGCGAAGGATTTGGCTCTCTACACCATTCCAGTCGACCCCAAGAGGGCTTTGTCCATGCTTTTCCAATTTCTCGGAATAATATGTCGCCACCTCCCCAAGAAGTGCATCCCTGTCAATACCGGTCATATAGTGCGGCCTCCAGGGCAAGGTTGCGCTTTAAAATAAAGCGCATGGGCAGAATCCTTCACGAACGGCATCTCCGGATTAAGCAGGTTTTATCGGAAAATTGCGGCACTTCCATCAGTATTCCTTACCTGTTCGCGCAGAGAAGTATTGGGCAATGGAATTGGGCTCCATATAGTTGAACCCCAGGATATCCTTCGCCTCAGCGGATAGGCTGGCATTCTTCATGTTCATTGGGAGGTTAATCTGTTGCTTGAAATATGGGATGTTATAAACATGATTCACGGCGCGGCGCACTGAGTGCGTCGTATTATATCCACCGGCATGAAACACCATGCAGTCAAGCAAGATAAACGAGCCTGCTTTTGCTTCCACTTGGATGGCATTTCTTCGAATGTAATTTGACGAAGGAAAAGCTTCGGATTTGTGCGACGCGGGAAGCACGAAAGTGGCTCCGTTTTCGACGGTGAAATCGTCAACACAAAATAGCGCATTGATTGCAAGTGGTTTTGTAGAAACGAAATGCTGATAGGGGAGATCTCGGTGCCATGCGCTCTGGTTATAGGTTTCCTGCGATGGATTAATCACGCCGTTCTGTTGATTGAGGATAAATTTTCCCGGAATCAATTTCCTCAGTACCGAAAGCAAATTTTCGTTTAGTGCGAGTCTGAGAAACGCCTCGTCGCCATGCGTGAGCGGCGAACGGATGGTGTGAAATTCGTTGAGACTCCTGAGTTTAGACTCGCCATACGTTTCAACGTAGTGCTCTCTGGTGCAGTCGAATGCTTCCGAAATGCTTTGAAGTGCAGGTGCTGTATAGCCTGAATCGATGATGGCATACCCAAGATTTCTGACCTGCTCTGCTGCTTCGTCAAGAGCAGAGTCGGGCCGGTTCTGTTGGAGAATACCGTAGGATGCGGATGGAATATTATTGTCTATCGTCATTTCGGGAGCTCTTGGCCTTGAGAAAGCTTATACACATGGCGAATTATCGTATATGGCCGTTGCTTGACCTCAGAAAATACCTTGGAAATATAAATTCCTTGCACGCCGATGAAGAAAATTATCAGCCCGGAGAAAAGCCATATCGAGGCAATAATTGACGTATAGCCGCCGGGTGGCGATGCAATGAAAAGATACCTAATGACGAGGTAGAGGATATAAGCTAGCGCGGAACTTGAAATAAGCAGCCCTGAGTAAAATGTAAACACCAACGGCAGGCTACTGAAAGAAGTCACCGCATTAACAAGATGACTGAACTTTCGCGAGAGCGAATACGTCGTAGGACTGGTGGAGTGCTTCTGTACGGTTTGATGGCATTGCTTGAATCCGGTAACGATCCACAGGCCGCCAATATTCAATTCACGCTCTCGATGTAAAAGCAGCGCATCAACATATCGTCGTGACATAAGTCTCGCCGTAACGATGTTGTTCGGTTGTTCTATTCCGGTGAGAAGTCGAAATACGCGATAGAAAAACCCACCGGTAATTTGCTCGACGAATCCGCCTTTACGCTTGGATTGGATGCCATAGACAACATCACTTGCTTCGGCGTCCATTTGTCTTTCGAAGCTAAGCAGCCATTCCGGCTCCTCTTCGAGATCGCTGTCGATCAAAAACACACGTTGGCCCGTAGCGTTGGCCAAGCCCGTCATCATGGCTTTGTGGTGGCCAAAATTGCGTGAGAGATCGATAACCACGACGTGTGGATCGGATTCGCTAAGTTTGACGGCGACATCAAGGCTGTTATCGGGCGATCCGTCGTTCACCAGAATGATTTCGTAATCTTCGCCCGCAATTTGCTTTGCTGCCGCGCTAGCCCGTTGACAAAACTCGCCGATGTAGGCTGCCGATTGGTACAGCGTTGCAACAATGGAAAGTCTCATGAGTGTACATTCTTCATGTGGGAGTGCGCTTCTTTGCCGCAGTTGAAAAGTAAATCGAGAATAGAAACCCCGTGAGTAAATTCGCCCCAGAGTTGTGGATATTCGGGGTAGCCAGCGTAGTCAAACCAAGTTAGCTTGATGCTACGCTCAATAAATACACTCTCTTCGATGTAATCCTTTGCTGAGGGTCCGGAGATATATTCCGTCCCGCCTGCCTGAGTACAGAGATCGGCTAATCGCTCAGTTTTACCATCGAAAAGATTGTAGTCCCATGAATTACTGATGATTGTCTTGATTTCCAGATAACGGCACACTGCTTCTATGAATCTGCGATTCATCTGTGAAAGATGCGTGTAAGGTTCGGCAAGATAAAGCGGCTCAAGCCAAGTTGCGATTTCGTCGAAGTAAGGCGCGCGGCGATAGTTCTGAGTCAATGCTTTCCAGTGCGTTGAAGCCCAGTCCGCGCCGTCGATCTCGGTATCCCGGATCGTCTGATGGTACTTGCCCTTCACCTGCACCGGGACCGTTAGCCACTGTACACCCTGCGGGGTTTTGATCTGGTTGCGGTTACGCCAGTCGCGGCGTGTGTACTGCATGTCGTCGTAGAGAATGAACTCATCGACGGCTGCAATCATGTCGAAGTAACCTTTCCAAGGAATATAATTGGACTGCAAGATCGCGATTTTTTTCATTCAAATAATCTGCTTTAATTGGGACTATATTCCGTACAACGGCTATTCAAAACGCGTCCGGGCAAGGACTCAGATCTTTGCATGACAAAAGCGTTGTATTTTAACTTACAGGAGAGTGGGGTATGTCACCTTTTTACCCGACTCAGCTCTCGTCCGCCCATACCGGTAGAGCCAACCCACGGAATTTGCCAAAGGATGGGTCCGAGTAATACCAAATAGAGTACCTGACAACCAAAGGCAGTCCGCTCGAACGGCAAAAACGCCTCTTCTGACCTGCCCCCAATCGGCCATTCCCAGCGGCTCCTTGATATTTTCACATTTACTTACTGTTTTCTAGCAATATTGCCGGATACATACTAATATTGCCGGATTACCAATTCAAGAAATTTATTGCAATGGCTTTTAAGAGATAAAAAGAGCTTCTGCATCGCTGTCCGCCATATCAAACATGGGCAATCCAATAAATAGATAGCCGTGCTACGGCATGCTGTTGCTGAATAACAAAGGAAAGTTATGGGATTTCTGGGTGGCGTTTTTATTTTTATAGCCTTGTTGATGATACCGACGGCTGTGATTGGCCTTATATCGCCGGCCAAACTAGCAAAGAAAGGCGCCACGCCGGCGTCCAGAACAAAAATCCTGGGATCGTGCCTGGCTTGTTTCCTGGTGTGCATTATCCTCGGCGGCGCAATTGTCCCAAACAAACGCAGCCAGCAAAACCAAGGCATGCCCACAGCTGCGCCAGCCGCTTCACCCGTCAAGACAAGGGCAATCGCTGCCGAGACAGAAAATCATCTGATGCAAGCGGAGGCTTTGGTTACCTTCCCGAATTCTTCGATTGCGTGTTCCAGCAAGGACAATCTGCGAGAAGTCGTGGCACATGTTGTCAAGAGAGAAAAAACCAAGGCCGACGCTTATTTCAGCGCTCGGGGCCGCTGCGTCATGCTGGACCGGCAACAACAATTCAAGATTTTATCGGTTGAATATAACGCCCCGGATCTGCCGGAGATGGGGATCATGGAGATTGTCGGCAAGGATTCCAAATCGTCTGAGGGCGCATGGGTATTTACCGTGGGCGCAAGCTCCGTCAGCTCTAAAGGGTAAGGCAACGTGCGGGATGATGCATCGTCCCGCAACCTGGCTCAAGAACTGCGTTTAACAAAAAACAAAGCCGTCCCCACTCCCATCAGCACGCCGCCGAAGAAACGGTTCTGTTTCTTGACCGCGCGCGCATCGCGAAAATACCCTTGCATGGTCGATGCGGCAAAGGCGTAACCGTGCATCACCACCAGATCCACTGCACACATGGTCACGGCCAGCAGCAGCAACTGCGGCAGCAAGGCGCTGTCGCGGCTGATGAACTGCGGCAGCACCGCCACCATGAAAATAATCCCCTTGGGATTGGTGGCGTTAGTCATGAATCCCAGCAGCACGCGCTTGCGCAAGGTCGGCGGCGTCGATTGCATGGCCTGTTCCGGCTGCTGCAGCGTGGCGACATCGACCTTGGCGCGCCATTGGCTCAGGCCGAGGTAGATCAGATACAGCGCGCCGGCCGTCTTGACCAGCGTGAACATGGTCTCGGACGCCAGCAAGATGGAACCCACTCCGGCGCCGGCCACAAACAGTATCAGCAACAAACCCAGTTGCAAGCCGGCGATGGTGGCGGAGCTTCTCTTTACGCCATACGACAAGCCATGCGACATCGACAACACCGCGCCGGAACCGGGGGAAATGGCGATCAGCCAGCAGGCGGCAAAAAAAGTAAACCAGGTATGGAAGTTCATGATCAGGAAAAGAAGGTTAACAGCGGTAGGTTAACAGCGGACGGTTATCAGCGATTCTTTGTCGTCGGCCTTGAGTCGGATGCAGCAGGATATCATCAGCCGTCAAATTCTTCATCGTACCGAACGATACGGCTGGCTGCGTCCCCGCTTGCTGAGCACCAGTTGCCAGAGCTGGCCCTGGCCTGAGCGGAAAAATCCCGCCGACGAGAGTATGAAATATTTCCACATCCGATAAAAACGCTCGCCGTATTTATCCGCCAGCTGCGGCCATGCGCGCTCGAAATTATCCCACCAGGCCATCAGGGTCAGGTCGTAATCGCGGCCGAAATTATGCCAGTCTTCGATCAGGAAACGTCCTTCCAGCGCTTGCGTGATTTCTGTTGCGGACGGAAGATGACCGTTCGGGAAAATATACTTGTCGAGCCAGACATCCCTCTTCTTTTCGGTCACGTAATTGCCGATGGTATGCAACAGAAATAGTCCCTCTGGCGCCAGCAGTTTTCCCGCCACATCGAAGTAAGCGGCGTAATTCTTGGCGCCGACGTGTTCGAACATGCCGACCGAAACAATCTTGTCATATTGCCCGTTGAGCTGCCGATAGTCGGTCAGTTCGATGCTGACGGGAAGTCCGGCGCAGCGCTCTTGCGCGAGTTTTTGCTGTTCTTTTGAAATCGTGATGCCGACCACTTCAACCTGATAGTTTTCAGCGGCGTAGCGGGCCAGTCCACCCCATCCGCAGCCGATATCCAGCAGGCGTTCGCCCGCTTTCAGTTCGAGCTTGCGGCAAATCAGTTCCAGCTTATGCAGCTGCGCTTGTTCGAGGTTGGCGGCGCGCGCCCAATATCCGCAGGAATACATCAGATTCGAATCGAGCATGCTTTCGAACAGATCGTTACCGATATCGTAGTGTTGTTCCCCGACCTGGAATGCGCGGCTCCTGGTTTGCAGATTGAAGAAATTCTGCCGCAGGATTTCCAGGAAAAACTTGATTTTTGCGGGACCGACTACCGTTTGCTCAAGATCGTGGCTGGTGACCCTGAAGAAAAACTCGTCCAGCTTGGCGCAATCCCAGTCGCCATCCATATACGACTCGCCGATGCCTAGCTCCCATTTCGAGAACATCTTTTGAAAAAAAATCGGGTCATGAATCTGCATATCCCAGGGTTGCTCGCCGTTCAAACGGATGCCCGCATGCTCAAACAACTGCTGGATGATTTTTGGCGCATTTGCCTTCATATCAAATGCTGCCGGTTTGGTCTCGCCCACTCCCACTTTATCCATGTAGTACTTCCTTCCAAGGTAGCGTTATGGAACAGCATTTGTATCGATGCAAACGGGGAGGTATCAAGTCAGCTGTCAGCTGGCAACCTGACAGCCCGCAGGCGTTGACCTCAGTTGGCAGGACGCCGCAGGAAGGCCAGCAGCAAACCAAACCCTATCATCAGCGTACCACTGACACGATTGAACCAGCGAAATCTTCCAGCGGCATTGGTGAATGTTCCTAGCCTGGCGCCGATGGCGGCGTAGATGGCAATCGCTATCAGTTCAAGCAGCAAGAAGGTTGCGCCCAGTACGATGAAACTGGTGGTGTAAGCCGAGCGATCGACAAACTGGGGAAAAAATGCGGTGAAGATGAGAATCGCCTTCGGGTTTCCGGCCGCAACCAGAAATTCTTGTTTGGCTAGCCGGCGCAGCTTGTCCGCCGGCAGTTCAAGTTTGCTCTGAACATCGTTGGCTGAAGCCGCCAGATCAACCGGGGCGGACCGGAACAATTTGACGCCCAGCCATACCAGGTAGGCCGCACCGCCGAACTTCAGTACCGTAAAAAGCGTTTCCGACGCAATCAGCAGCGCCCCCAGGCCAAAGCCGGAGATGGCTATCATGGCCGCAAAGGCGAACAATCGGCCAAACGCCGCGAGAATCGAATAACGCATGCCGTCGCGCGCGCCGTTCGAGAGCGACAGCACGTTGTTCGGACCGAACGCCATATTCAGCGCGAAGCAGGCAGGTAGAAAGAGCCAGTAATTTTGAAATGACATGGTTTTACTTTAGTTCAAATGAGATCTACGAAAACGATGCCTATAACTCAAAGCTAAGTTGACAGGCTTCAGCAGTTCGAGACGGTTTCCAGTAAGCCCGACACCCACCTATTTCCCTTTATGGGATATCCAATGTTACATGGACTGGGACTTGTCAAAGTTGGATAACACAAGGTTCCAGAAGGAGGGAGCTAAACAATATTATCAAAAAACAATTCTTGCCCTAGATTAGTTGATACAATTAGTTACAATGAATTATCTGACAACTGGCAACAAATACATTTTCCTGATTCATCTTCGCGATTTCGGACGCGCGACGGCACGGACCTAAGGAACTAGGCAAGGCTGCATTTTGCCGTGCTTAAGATGAGTTGCTGCTAGTTGTAAATGACAATTCCATTTATCTATCAACGGACCGAATGACTCAATCGGAATCCAATCTCGTGGCATTTATTCAGCAAGGGCAAAAATGAAGTCATCGGCAATATTAGCTAGCATCTCGGTTTTGATACTTACCGCGTGTGGTGGCGGTGGCGGCGACAAATCGCCCGCCCCTCCCCCTCCGGCGCCTCCAGTGGCAAACAACTCGGCGCAAGTTCAATTTGATTCCGGCGTATTTTTTTTCGGACTCAGAGCGACCAGCAACACCACTACCTATATTCCATATATCACCAAACACAGCAATCTCACCAGTTCAGTCCCAGGCACAAATCTCGTAGCTAAAACGCAATATGCCGGAATACCGCCGGACGATATGACGCCCGGCCTGTTTTCTTACGTGCCATGGGAGCTCGGTAGCCAGAGCTGGAAGGGGGCGAATCCAATGGCGACCGTTGCTTTTGGCGCAAACAACTCCGCGTCCCTCCCGCTGTCGCCGCCAGATTCGACCATGCCAAACGCCAAATGGGACATCACCATAACGGCGACGGATGTAAGCGGCACGTCAATCGATAAGTATGTGCAATCGCTGCCCTACTACAAACCGCCAACAGTGGTCGGGATTTTTGGCGCCAATGCTAAGCTCTTGTCATTCACCTATACCGCTGCCGATACCTTGATCGGCAGCTATTCCGGCAGAGAACTACGCGACAGCAACTTTAAAGCAGTGACCGATATGAGCGGCCTGCTGGACACGACAACTTGCCTTGAATCAGCAGGCACCGACAAATCGCTGGTGATGCGCTACCAAAGCAATGGCACTATCAATCTCTACGACACCCGAACCGTGTCGTACCCTGACAAATGCACATTCAATCCAGCGGTCGAGCCTTTGCTCGGCGTGGCAAATTTCGTGCAAAAATCCTATGGTCCGCATACCTACCTGGAAATCACGTTTCCGGCTTCTATCAACCTAAGCAATTACCAAAGCTCAGCGCTGACCATCGGCCCGACCGCCCTTGATGCCGGAACGAAGCTCGCAATCGTCCAACGTACGACCGGGAACAAAAACTGGAGTTACGGTTATGTCATCCCAAAAGGACTGCAAATGAAAGATCCGATGCAATACATGAACCAAGAGGCAGCAGCATCCGTCAAGAGCGCACTGAATCCGCCTTAAGTAAACTCAAGCTGTATTCGAATGGGCCGTTCAATCAAGATTGTCGGACGGCCCGCTTTTTCCCACTGAAACCGGCCACGCTTACCTCATGTCGAGCGGAGTACTCCGAAGCGGCGCAGGGAACGCCTGCTCAAGCTCCAGCAGATCTTGTGCCGTGAGCACGATATCCAGTGAAGCGCGATTCTCGCGGACGTGCGCCGGATCGACTGCCTTTGGAATGACAATGACCTGCTCCTGCCGCAGCAGCCACGACAAAGCTATCTGTGCCGCGCTGGCGTCATGTCGCCTGGCGATCTCCTTCAGATGCGGGTTGTGCAGCATCCGCCGCTGCTCGTTCGCGCCAGACTCAAGTGGCGAATACGCCATCACAGGCACGCTGCGCTGGCGGCACCAGGGTAGCAAGTCCCATTCGGGACCTCGCCGCATCAGGTTGTAAAGCACCTGATTGACCGCGATCTGTTCAGCGCCGGGCAGTCCGCTCGCTTCTTGCATATCGTTTCTGTCGAAATTGCTGACACCGAAATCGCGTATCTTTCCCGCCTTCTTGAGCGACTCGAGCGCCTCGATCGTTTCCCCAAGCGGCACCGAGCCGCGCCAATGCAGCAGGTAAAGATCGATATAATCGCTGCCGAGCCGCCGCAAGCTGCGCTCGCAGGCTGCTTGCGTTCCGCGCCGATCAGCGTTGTGCGGATATACCTTGCTGACCAGGAACGCCTCGGCGCGGCGCCCCAGAATTGCCTGGCCGACGATTTCTTCAGCGCCGCCGTCGGCATACATCTCTGCCGTGTCAATCAGGGTTATTCCGAGATCCATGCCCAGTCGAAGCGCGTCAATTTCTCGCTTTTTCTGAATCGGATTCTCCCCCATGTACCAGGTTCCCTGCCCCAATACCGGAATTGCGCTGCCCGAAGGTAAAAACAAAGTCTTCATTATCGGCTCACATTCTGAAAGAAAAATGGTTTGGCTGGCGCTGCACCTATGCGGTATCGACGCCAGGGATCTGCGCCAGTCGTCCGCAAAGAAAGGTTTATCTTGGCTGCAAAACCGAGAGGATCAGATCGACCTGTTTGTCCGTGACGCGCGGCCCATCCAAGGTGGAATATCCAACCCAGGCCCAATACGCCCAACGTCCGAGCGTTGCGGCCTGGTCCTTATCCCAGCCGGCGCCGCGCAATAACTTGATCAGATAATCGATCCGCTTTTGATCCACCCTCGCTTGTATTACGCCGGTATGCTGGTTGCTCAAGGACCAGGAGCGTATGGCCCTGGCCAGCGTGATATCTGCTGCCACCGCACCGATAAACCATTTGCGCAGTTTGGCTGCGGCGTCGCCGCCCGTGCTTTCGACGCATGCAATCGCATCTTGCGTGTGGCCTTGCTCCCATTCTTGCAGCAAGGCGGATTGGTACTCCTCCAAATTCTTGAAATGCCAATAGAAGCTGCCTTTAGTAACGCCCAACCGCTCGGCAATCGCCATGATGCGTAATCCTTCCGGCCCGTCACTGGCAAGTGCTTGCAAGCCGGCGTCCAGCCAGCTTTTTCGATTCTTTTTCTGATCCATAGCGTCACCATACCCAATGGTATTGACAAATGCAATGGCAGCTGTGATTATCACCATACTCAAAGGTATGGGACATTACTGCTGCAGTGATTTTATCGACTCATTGATTTATCCGACATACAAAAAGGATTATTACAATGCTCCAAACCGTCGCTCCCGATATCTGGCACGCGCAACACAGTTTTGTCGCCACTGGCCTGCGCGTCTCCTCTCGCATGACAGTAGTCCGCCTTCAGAATTCCGGGCTATGGTTACACTCGCCGGTGCCGTTGACGCCTACCATCCACTCGCAACTTGCGGCGCTTGGCGATGTGCGATTTATCGTTGCACCTAGCAAAACTCATCATCTGTTCGTCGGCGAATATCTCGACGCTTTTCCACAAGCCAAGCTATACGGAGCTCCCGGGCTGCTTGCCAAGCGGCCGGATCTGCATGGCTTGCGTGAGCTGACACCGGAAGTCGAGCCTGAGTGGCGAGAGGATTTTGAGCAGATTTTTTTCGCCGGTATTCCGCTTGGTAATGAAACCGTCTGGTTTCACAAATCCTCGCGCACGCTGATCGTCACCGACTTATGCCAGTGGTGGTGCGGCGATTTGTCATTTGCGGCAAAACTATATGCCGGGCTGAGCGGTGTCCGCACCGGGCTCGCGGTACCGCGGACAATTCGCCTGCTGGTCAAGGATCGCCAAGCGGCGCGAGCCAGCGCCCGTAAGATCCTGGGATGGCCGTTCGAACGCGTAGTGATGGCACACGACAGCATCGTCGAGCAGGGTGCGCACCGAGCGGTGGAAAAAGCTTTCGCTTACTTTGACAAATAATTGCAGATAATTCCACCACGGCGCTCGCCGGGAGTGCGAGGTTTGCAATTAAGTTCCGGCAAGCAATATTTCTGCAGGCGCGCTAAAATCCTCCAGCCATTTTGTTGTCCCTCATTCAAACCGTTGGAGCCTGATTCATGTTGCGTTCTGCTGTGCTGTCCGCCCTGCTTACCCTCTCCGTTACCCCCTTCGCCAACGCCGCCGCCGATCCGCTCAGCACTGTCGCCGAGCGTTCAGGCTTCCAGCAAACCGGACGCTACGAAGAAGTCATCGCGCTCTGCGCCGCCTTCCAGAAAGCCTATCCGAAGCAAGTGCGTTGCACCGAGTTCGGCCGCACGCCGGAAGGCCGGCCGATGCTGGCGTTGATCGTCTCGCGCAGCGGCGCCTTGAGTGCGGAAGCTGCGCACAAGCGCGGTTTGCCGGTGCTGCTGATACAAGGCGGCATCCACGCCGGTGAGATCGACGGCAAGGATGCCGGTTTCCAGGCCCTGCGCGAAGCCTTGCAAGACACTGCCGCGAATAGTCCTCTGAACCAGCAAGTGCTGGTCTTTGTACCGGTGTTCAATATCGACGGCCATGAACGTTTTGGTCGCTGGAATCGTCCCAATCAGCGTGGCCCGGAATCGATGGGCTGGCGCACCACCGGCCAGAATTTCAACCTGAATCGCGATTACGCCAAAGCCGATGCGCCGGAAATGCAGGCCATGCTGCAACTGGTCAATCGCTGGGATCCGCTGGCTTATATCGACTTGCATGTCACCGATGGCGCCAAGTTCGAGCATGATGTCTCGATCCAGGTTGAGCCGGTACATGCCAGCGATCTGGCAATGCGCAAAGACGGCGAGGCGTTACGCGACAATGTGATCAGCGATCTGGCCAGGCAGGGTTCGCTGCCGCTGCCCTTCTATCTCTCATTCAAGACCGAGGATGACCCTAGTTCCGGTTTTGTCGACGATGTCTCGCCGCCGCGTTTTTCTACCGGCTATTTCCATCTGCGCAATCGCTTCGGGATGTTGGTCGAGACCCATTCCTGGAAGGATTATCCGACTCGGGTGCGCATCACCCACAACACG
>Ga0207154_1030_pt1 | contig 20132 bp, 18 predicted proteins | sample Alteio_BWMinHeat_28_FD_153576 | JGI IMG/M metagenome (GOLD analysis project Ga0207154, IMG submission 153576) | Enriched cells from forest soil in Barre Woods Harvard Forest LTER site, Petersham, Massachusetts, United States -... | ecosystem: Environmental > Terrestrial > Soil > Temperate forest >... | reverse complement strand
AAAAAGAACCATTCCTTCCATACCGCTTGCTCGGTATCTCCGCGAGTCGCAACAAACATAAATATTCACTTCCAATTGGTTTTACGCTGGCTCTTCTTTCAAAGAACGTCAATTCATTCGGGCGCAGCATGTCATTTATCGCAACTCGTCTTCTCCGCGCATGATTCAGACTGCATGTTTCCTGTATCTGCTGCAAACGACGGACCGCCCTAAGGTTAAAAAGGCGATCATCGTTGACCGTCACAGGCCGCGTTTTACGTACTCGATAGTGTTTAGCAAGCCTTGTTGCAGCGTCATTTCCGGCTGCCATCCCAGACTTTTCATATACGAAATGTCTGCGCACGAATGCATGACATCGTTTGCGCCCAGCGCGGTCGCGCCGAAAGCCAGACTCGTATTGGAATTCGCCAGACGATGAATCGTCTCCACCAGCGTCCTGATCGACACAGTCTCTCCCGATCCCAACGCAATGTCGCAATATGAAAAATCCATTGACGTCAGCCGCTGAAGTAGCAGCATATAAGCAGAAACCACGTCGCCAATGTAAATGAAATCGCGCTCCTGAGTTCCTTCTGTAAGATTCAATGTCGGCACATTCGACAGGCAGGCATCAATGACGTAATTTGTAAATTTTACCGAGTCATCGCCCGGCCCATACATATGTTCGAGCCGAAGATTGATAAAGCGAATCCTGGCATTTTCCGCAAAATACCTCCCCCACTCCGCAAAATGGGCTTTTGACAAAGTGTAGGGTTTGGTATTTTTAGGTAGCGCGCTATCTGCGTTAATGAAAGTTTTCACCTTCTGCTCTACCGCAGCATTCAGCACGTCCAAGCCAAATATTGTATTTGCCTTGGCAATATCGACTACGCTTTCGCCTTTGCGGCCGTAACTCGCTGCCGTGTGAATCACACAGTCGACACCTTCGAAGAACTCAAAAAAACTATCTTCACTACTCTCATCAATTGTGAGCCACTCGACATCGCCCATGATGTCGTCGACTCGCGTCATTGAGGAATCGGCGCGCCGAAGCGCTCGGACTGAATAACCAGCGCCAAGCAAAGCGCGAACAATATTCGAGCCTAGGAAGCCATTTGCGCCGGTGACGAGAATACGGACGTTCCCTTTAGTCAAAATTCAATCCCAGATAGGTTTCGATTTTCGTCGCAGCATACTCCAACATCTCTCTAGACAATGCGGGCTGCACACCGATCCAGAAGGTGTTGTTCATCACGTCGTCGGTGTTTGTCAAATCGCCGCTGACACGATATTTTGCATCGACCATATATGGTTGACGTGTCAAGTTACCGGCAAACAGTAAACGCGTTCCAACTTTATTTTGGTCCAGATAAGTCAATAGATCGAGACGTGTAACAGGACAGTTATCCTTCAGCGTAATCGGAAAACCAAACCACGACGGATCCGAATTGGGCGTAGGCTCGGGTAAATGCATGAACTCTTCACATGACTTGAGACGCTCTTTTAGAAAAGCAAAATTTTCTTTGCGCGCCTGAATAAACGCCGGTGCTTTTTCCAATTGGGCTAATCCACAGGCGGCTTGCATGTCTGTAATCTTGAGGTTGTACCCCAGATGCGAGTAGGTGTATTTGTGGTCATAACCTTCCGGTAAATTACCCAATTTCCAGCAGAAGCGTTTACCGCAAGTATTGTCTTTTCCTGGCGGGCAATAGCAATCACGTCCCCAATCCCTAAAAGACTCTGCGATTTGCTTCAATTCATAATTATTGGTGAAGACCGCCCCCCCCTCTCCCATCGTAATGTGGTGCGCGGGGTAGAAACTCAATGTTGCTATGTCGCCAAAAGTACCTACCATCTGTCCGTTGTAAGTGGAGCCCAATGCATCGCAACAATCTTCCACCAACCATAGATTGTATTTTTTACAAATAGCGCTCACCACTTCCAAATTGAAGGGGTTTCCAAGGGAGTGCGCCAACATGATGGCCTTGGTCTTTGAACTTATCGCCGCCTCAATTTTCGATGCGTCAATATTGTGGTTCCCTTTTTCGACGTCGACAAAAACGGGGACCGCGCCAAACTGCAAAATCGGATTAACGGTGGTGGGAAAACCGGCGGCAACACCGATAACTTCATCCCCGCGTTTGATCGCCCGGTCACCCAGCTTTGGAGAAGTCAGTGTTGAAAATGCCACCAGATTGGCTGACGAGCCCGAGTTCACAGTTATGAGGTATTTCACGCCGATAAAATCGGCGAGCTTTTTTTCAAACTGTTCGTTGAAACGGCCGGTCGTCAGCCAGCAGTCGAGAGCCGCCTCAGTCATCAACTCCATCTCTTCAGCGCCAACAACCTTGCCGGACGGAGGCACCGGTGTAACCCCCGGGAAAAAAGGCTTTGCCTTACTGTCCAACTCACCGTATTGACGAACGAGCGTCAATATCTGCTGCCGCAATTCTTCTTTAGTCATGATATTCATTTTTTGCTTGGTTTAATGTGTACTACTTTGATAAGCGGCTATCTGCTCTAGCGTCAGCCGACGCATATCATCGCCGGACTGATACGATTTTTGCCATGCCACGATTGACTCCAGCGTGCGCGCTAAATCCCATCGTGGCGTCCAATTCATCAGTGAAGCAGCCTTGGCTATATCCAGTTTCAAGTAAGTAGCTTCGTGCGGTTGCGGATCCTGATCCAGCTTCCATGAAGCGCCGTCCCCCCACAGCCGGGTCAGATATTCGACAATCCATTGAACCGGCTGCGCGTCCTCTTGACGCGGGCCAAAATTCCATGCCTGTGCAAAATCCGAACCTTTTTCAACCAGCTTCTCAGCCAGTGTCAGATAACCTGAAAGCGGTTCAAGCACGTGCTGCCAGGGACGTACGGCGTGCGGACTACGGATATTGACGGCGGTGCCGTGTGCGATGGCCTGCATGATGTCGGGAATCAAGCGGTCCGCCGCCCAATCACCGCCGCCGATGACATTCCCCGCGCGTGCCGTGGCTAGCGCCACTCCATGCTCCTGGTATTTGTCCACATTGAAGTACGAACTGCGATAGGCTGCTGTGACCAACTCCGAACAGCCCTTGCTATTGCTGTACGGATCGTAGCCACCCATCGGCTCGTTTTCTCTGTATGGCCAAACCCACTCTTTGTTTTCATAGCACTTGTCTGTCGTGACATTCACAACCGCCCGTACCGAACTAACCCGCCGTACTGCCTCAAGAAGATAAATCACCCCCATGACATTCGTTGAGTATGTCTCCACCGGATTATCGTAGGAATACCGCACCAAGGGCTGTGCAGCCATATGAATCACGACTTCCGGCTGAGCCTGCAGCAGGGCTTCCAGCAATGCATCCGGATTTCTGACGTCGCCGATAATCGACGTCATCCCATCCGCGACCGATGCGACTTCAAACAGACTTGGTGATGTAGGGGGCTGCAGTGCGTATCCGGTAACACGGGCGCCCATCTCTTGTAGCCATAGCGACAGCCAGCTACCTTTGAAGCCTGTGTGACCAGTAATAAATACTCGCCGTCCATTCCAAAATTGATAATTCATTGTCCGGCCTAATCCCAAACTTTCCAAGGTGCTCGCCCAGAAGCCCAAAGCTCTTCAAGATAATTCTTGTCTCTCAAGGTATCCATCGGTTGCCAAAAACCCTCATGCTGAAAAGCCAATAACTCCCCGGCCACAGCCAACTCTTCCAACGGATTTTTTTCCCAGGTGGTCGAGTCATTTTCGATTAGAGCCAGTACCTTCGGAGACAAGACGAAGAATCCGCCATTGATCACCCCACCGTCACCTTTGGGCTTCTCATTAAAAGAAGAAACCCGATGATCCGATTGAATATCCAGTGCACCAAAACGGCCAGGTGGCAAAGCGGCTGTCAACGTCGCATTTTTACCATGAGCCCGGTGAAACTCAATCAACTTTGAAATGTTGACGTCACTCAATCCATCGCCGTAGGTGAAACAAAATGCTTCTTCATCTTTAATATATTGCTTCACCCTGGCCAGACGTCCGCCAGTCATGGTTTGATCGCCTGTATCAACAAGTGTGACCTTCCACGGTTCGGCATACTGGTGGTGAACCTGCATTTCGTTATTTGCCATGTCAAAGGTCACGTCGGACATATGCAAAAAATAATTTGCAAAATATTCCTTGATAACGTAACCCTTATAGCCGCAACAAATAATAAAATCGTTGACCCCATAGGCTGAGTAAATTTTCATGATGTGCCAAAGAATCGGCTTACCACCAATTTCAACCATAGGTTTCGGGCGAGAACTGGTTTCTTCTGAGATCCGTGTTCCCAGGCCACCGGCAAGAATGACTGCTTTCATATTTTTTTAATATCGGTTAAATATAAATTTTATTGGAAAAATTTTGAAATTCAATTTCCCGCACTTGATAACAATTAAATTGAAATAAAATTGTATCAATTCTCTTTCTTGTATTTATCACTATCAAACAATATGACAGCTGGATCTTGGTTATTACGCGCCAAATAGATTCTACCGAGATACTCACCGAATATGCCTAGAATAAGAAAATTAAAACTAAACAGTGTCAATGTGAGGATCAGCAATGCCGCAATGCCGTTCGAAAATTGAATACCCAGATAGAATTTGGCTAAAATAAAATAAAACGATGACAACATCGACAGGAAAAATAAACCCATTCCTACAAAAACGGATATGCGCAATGGAGTAATGGTACCGCTCAGCAAACCATCTCTCGCATAGGAAAAATATGCAAAGAAATTAAATTTTGAAGTGCCGAATTTCCGATCAACCCTATCGTAAGGTACGCCGACCGAGTTATAAGCGACTCTTGACAGCAAACCGGGAAGATAACTATCGAAATTATTATTCTTTCTCATAACTTCGATAATTTCATTATCAAGAAACCATGCACCGCTCTCGACATGCACTGGATTAGGATTCACAAATCTTTCGATTTTTTTGTACATCTTTCTAAACCAGGTTAGCAGATATACTTCCTGTCGCGATACGCGTACGCCATAAACAAAAGAATAACCAGATTCCCACAAGGCAATATATTTGGCAAGTAATTCTGGAGGATCTTGTAGATCGCAGTCGAAAACAGCCAGAGCATCACATTTGCTATTTAATATCCCGGTATAGATAGATTTCATTACACCGTAGTTCTTCGCATAACTAATAACTCGTACATCGTTTCGAGATTGAGCAACTTCCTTCAATATTGAAAGAGTATCGTCCGTTGAACAATTATCGGCAAAATAAAACGTAAACTTATATTTATCAGCATAACCCGATATGATTTTATCGAATTCAGAAATAAAGAGACGTATGTTTTCCGATTCATTGTAGACCGGGCACAATATATTTATATCTTTCATTTTTATACAATCCGCTTCATCAATCTGTATTTAATTGCGCCAATATCCTTGACCCCAATTTCTTTGTATTTGTCTTTCAGCTTCAAAAACATGCAATCCGATATCTCTCTTAAATCCTTGGCATCTCCGTAAACAGGAAGAATGATGTTGGCTGGATCATCGCCCACAGCAGACTCAAGCAATAAATAATCTGAATCATACAGTCCGACAGGAAACATTCTTATATGCGTAAAGCCTTTTAATACCAATATTGGCATCGTAAATTCATTACTGGATATCGTCGGATTATTTTCCTTGATATTAGACAGAAGTTCGTTGAATTTTTCTGAACGCTCGTCGGAGGCATTTTTTATACTAGATCCCTTAATAAACAGACCAACATCTCCCGACAAACTGTGCGTCAACGTTTGGCTCACAGCAAACAACCGTCCGTGGATATTCACAATATTCAGTAGAAGAACAACAAACAGAAGCAGATATCGAAAGCGATTTATCGTCGCGACTTTTTTGTACTCCGAATAACCCATCATCGCATAGATAATGATTATTGGAATATAGTAAGAATGGTAATGAGTCAGGTAGCCAGTTTTCTCTGCTCCACCAACGTTCAATAGTATGTTGGGAGCCAAAAACATAGCAAACAGCACAATATATTTTCTTGCTGGAATTGCCAAAATCATCAACGGAAGCAGGATTATAAATAGCTCAACCGTTGATTTTGAAATATGCGATTGGAAATCAAATATTTGCTTCAAATTCTCGACAATGACCGGCAATGATGTTGTGCTTGCATAAAAGCTATCTTGAATAAATTTTGCCCATATAACATAGTAGACAATCGCGGCTATGCCAAAAAATACCGTAGCATGTCGATACTTGGAATTATTTTTGAAATCCAGCAGTGACAAATAGATAGCAAGTACACCGATCATCAAAGCTGATCGTTCACTGACAAGGGCGGCAAAAACAATAATCCCAATGGAAATCAGCCATGAGAATTCATCGTCCCTTCGCAAATAAAAATAAAAATAAAAGATCGCAGCCGGAATAAACAATCTATCGAAATAATATTGACCGGATATCGATCCAACCAAAGGGCTAAATGTTAGCAAGATCAGCAGAAAGAAAACAATTTCCACCCAATCCATTTTATTTTTTCGCGCAATCAAAAAAGCACCGAAAAAAGTCAAAAATACCGCTAGCGCATTAACAACTGCGGCAGTATATGCATAATTATTTGTAAATATTTTCCCTACCCATGCAATCGGAAATACTATTCCATACGAATGCCATTGGAAAAATGAGCTATTTTCATATTTGCTCACTAAGGAATTGGAGCAAAATACTTCAGCTGTTTTAGCCAGATCGAATAATGGATAAGCAGCAGCAAATACCTGCGAACGCATATCTCCAAATAGAGAGACTCTTTTGATCAGATCTACGTAACCCGCAGAATCTCCAGCCATATGGCTGAATCGCGCATAGTTCAGCTCTGCAAGAAAAAAAATTATAGCCAGCGCAAGTAATATCCCAAACACATTTCTAGCTTTAATCATTTTTTAAAAACCAATACTTTATTTAGCAAAAAAATCACAACCGGGACAGCGCCATAACTAAACATCGCCGAGATATAATATTCAAAATACAAATTCAATCTTCTCAAAATGAAATAATTTAACAACATCGCGAGCAGTTGAATCAATACAAACCATGAATAAGATCTCAACGAATATAATTTCTTAAAAACGAATTTGCAATTCAAATGATAAGAAAGTGGAATTGCCAAGAGATAAGAATATAAGACGGATTTGAAATCGTTTGACGTCATTGAAAAAAACATCAAATATGCCAGGTACGCGACCAGCGTCACTAAAACTCCGCTAATGCCGAATCTTATAATAGTGAAAAATTCTTTATTGTTGTAATTCGCTAGCACCATAATTCCATGTTCATTACCAAGCGCGGACGGCCTCTTGATTTTAAGTTAAATTATTTCCACGCAGAAATACAAATCAATTCCTATGCGACATGATAACCGACAGCCAGTCTTTCCCCTATCCTGGCCGCGTTAGCCATGATGGTAAGCGTGTGCGATTTTTCAGAAAGTACAGGCAAAGAGGCACCATCTACGACATACACGCCTTCCAGCCCGACAAGCTCTCCCGAAGACGTTGTTTCACCACGTCGCGGATTCGCTCGCATGGGCAATGTGCCTGCGTAATGAATATCTGCACCTGCTTTGGCCGCGGTGAAACTCATCGGCAACATGTAGGCGCCAAGCGATGCATATGCCTTGCGCAACTGTGACGCGGTCGTCTTCAGCAACGCCCCGATCTCTTCCTTAAATCCGCCTTTAATATGTAGCGCCCCAGCTCCGTCAACAAAGGCATGGTTGTCCGATAAATGGCCTGGCAGGAACAAATTTCCGACTACACATGAACTAAGCAGTGCTTTCAGCAAATCAACGCCATAACGTCGGCGTAGTGGCAAGTAATGCGCAAACTCGGAAATCGGCAAACCAGACGTTCCAAAAGTCGAACCCAAGGCGCGAATGTCATCGCGCAGAGATAGTACAAATGATAGTTGTCCTAAACCAAACCCCGTCTGACGAGCCGCCCCGAACGATGAAGGCAGGCACAGGATGAATGCAGCGGTCGGGCAGGACAAGAGCCTGACTGATTGTTGCAACTGAAGCGTATTCAAAGCGAGTCGCGTGGTAGCCAACGTTCCAGCCGCAAGTAATATCCTGGAACCAGAAATCGATTTGGCCTGCTTGTCAGAAGCTCCCTCGATCAACCACTTCCCGCCCTCTTGCCTTAAAGCGTCGACCACCATTGTTTGATGATGAAAATTGTCGGATTGTTTTAAGATAGCCAGATCTGCGCTAGCTGAATATAACGCTCCTCGGTCGCAACCATAAAGACAGTTCCCTTGATTATTGCAGCCCTGCCGATTGCCAAGATCTTTACTGAGTACCGCTATCCTGGAGCGCCCTAGACGAAATCCTGCCTCGTTCAATGACTGACGATGTTTTTGGTAACGCGCATACATGTCCTCATGCAGCGCATCCATTGCAATGGGCGGTTGCGACCATTGATCCAGACCAAAATAATCCGAAAGATCATCAACTTCCGGCCCGCTGATCCCGATACGTTGCGCCACCGATCGATAGGAATTTTCCAACTCCGCCGGTGGGCATGGGAAAGCTTCTAATTCTGTCCCGGAAAATCGCGCAACGCCACAACCCCATGCATTGGACAGACCGCCTTGCGCGAGAGAACCAATAGCGACGAAATCCTCAGAATAAATATGGTTGGCTGCGTTAAACTCGCTGAATACTTTTGCGTGCGCCGGAACTCGCATTTTCGGAGAAATGGCGTCATGCATGCCCAACGCGTGTAAATCACCGCCGATCATCCACTTCCACTGCTCTTGATCGTATTCTCGGGCAGTGAGAAATGGTTGTCGTGGCAGTTCCCCGGCAGGTCGGTTTCCACCGTCAACCATCAATACTTTTTGCCCCGCGGCGACAAGGGGGAATGCCGCGGAAACGCCGGCTGGCCCACTTCCAATAATGATTGCATCGAAATCGGCCGTCATTTCAGAGCTTCCGAATTTAAACGGCGTAAATAAATCGGCAACCAGAAAATACCAAATAGTCGCCACATGACTTCCATTGCCACTGACCAAGCGATCAGCATGCCATATCGGATGGCGCCAGAAGGCTCGCCGATACCGATAAATCGCGCAGCGCCAACTGTCGTCGCCTCGGCCAGAATCGTCGCTGTATTCAACCTCCACAAGAACTCTTTGCCGGCTGCCGATGAGGTAAAGTTGCGGTCATCCAGCAACGCTAAGGTCAACGGTGAGCGAAGCATGAAACCCGGTAACTTCAACGGCCTACCGCGACGGAATAATTCGACAGCGCGAACGTAGCGAGCCTGCACGGCGAGCCCGGGCTGCCGCTTCAATATATACGCGAGTAAAATTTTTGCCTCCCGCGCAAGAAATCGTCGATTGAGTCGCTTGCCGGCAAGCGTGGTACGCCGCATACCCGATTGCAAGGAGCGCAGATCCAGAGCAAGGCTGCTCAGATCATCGGCTGTCTGCATTTGTGGTAGTGAAAACAACGAGACCAGGCGCTCAATGCCAAGCTTGATGCTGACGCGCTCTCCCAACACGAAGGTCGCCACGCGTATAAGGAAGGTCGGCACCGGCAGGAAAAAACGACGAACACGCAATCGCTCTGAAGCAATCAAAGCCAGGAAACACGTAAATGTGACTGGCTGCTCTGCAGCCACACAAAAAACGCGCGGGGTCAAATCATTGCGCTCGGCCACGGCCAACAATGCGTTTGCGAGATCATCCACGTGCACAGGCTGGACGTATGGCGCGGGAAGGAATGCGGGTAATACAGGCAGGCTTCGAACAGCCGCGCTCAATATGCCAAACAATCCCTTTTCATCACCACCATATACCTGGCCAGGCCGAATTACCCAACCGCCCGCTTTCAGCACTTCCTGTTCAATTGCCCACTTGGTACGTCCATACATGGTCGGCGCATCGTTATTCGCGGTTTGACTGGATACGAAAATGAATTTGGCGCCAGAACGAAGTGTCGCGGTCAGCAGCGAACGCGCTGCGGATATCTCTGCAATACAATCGCTTTCAGACGTGAGCTTGCTATTAATAGCCAGATGTATGACAGCCCCAGCATCGGCAGGAACTTCGACCGGAACTTTGTCGCCAAGATCATAGTGTAGCCACTCGTCCGCAGTGAAGGCCCCCTGCCGGCGGCATAAACAGATCACTTCATACCCACGATTTTTTGCAATGTACCGTAGCTTCGTCCCGATATATCCAGTTGCTCCCGTAATCAGCAATTTCATTGCGTTGCTCTCTCAGACGCGATGAGATTGCGCAGAACGTCATATGCATAAGCCAGGAACGCTTGTTGCGGGCAAAAATCCTTGCGCATATAAAACAAGGATTTCGAATCAGGCACCTCTTGCAGATGCGCTACCGAGATCGATTGAAAAATCGAAAAAATTTTTTTTTGCAATTCAATTTCCATAATGTCTCGCTAATGCACTTTCCGAGGACAGATCGTCACCATCCACTTCAGTTCAGGACTTCTGATCGCCGGACATGGATTTTGTGAATGTGAATTTTGTAGTTACCCAATAGGTAACTACAAATAACAAAACATCGGACGTTGCCTTGGCATAAATTGGATTGTGTATGAGGAACAAGAGCACAAAAAGTACCGCCGATGACACAGGGGTATATAAAAGCGCTAATCCGAAATACTTCTTGGCGTGATCAGTCACTTCCGCCGAATCCGTAATTTGATAGGTGAAGCGTCGATGCATGAAAAATCCGCACACAGCGGCTACGACTTTTACCAACACGTTTGATGCAATCGGATTCCATCCCAATTTAACCAAACAATAATAGCCTCCCATGTCGATCAGATACGCGATGGCCGCAATAATGATGTATCTAACAAATGTACTCATGATTCAGATCGACTCCTTATTTTCCTGGCGGGAGCGCCGACCATCACCGCATACTCCTGGGTATCTTTAGTGACGACGGCGTTGGCGCCAATGACTGTACCTCTAGCAATGGTGATGCCCGGCATAATCACCGCGCCGGCCCCGATCCAGACATCGTCGCCGATGACTATTTTTTTGGGGATTGTTTTTCGAGCAAAAACAGGTGGAAACCGGCCTTCGATTGGGTGCTGGCCGGATGAAATGGTTACATTGCTTCCAACAAGTACATAAGAGCCTATTTCTATACCACCAATACCATTGATATAGCTGCCGGAATTGACCGCAAAATTCGATCCAACGGTAATTCGATCCGAATGCACCAAAATGACTTTAGGCTGCAACCAGATAAATCCCTGGCTTGATCTGAAAAAAACTTTGCAGATCAGAGCTCGCAGGAAAACCCCGAACGTGGTGGGTACAAGCCCGCAAATACCAAAAAACAGTGATTCAAATTCGAGGCGCAATAGTGCGCCTAACGAATAACCGCTGGCTTTTTCTTTCAAAAATTGGAGATACTTCATAGGCTAACAGACTAGTTTGGCGATTCGATTACTTCGCATCGCATTTTGATTTATGGCTGACCAGGCGTCCTAAATGTCTTGGGCGTCGCGGTATTGACGCGATATCTTGTCCGATGAAAGCCAATACAAATTGCAAACCAGTCAATATTGGCAGAGCTGACATCATCACAGTGCCGGCAGGAGTCGGGGTGGGAATAACAGCCCGAGCCGCCTCCAACCAGTGATAACCACCGTAGCTAAGACCAAACCCTAGCAGCACCAGCCCAATTGGTAATTCAATTGAGCCTAGCGATAAATCCCGCAAATAATAGTTGTAGAAAATTCTTTTGCCAAAATTGCGGACATGTTTAACGAGAAATTCTCCAACAATCTTTGATACCTTCAGTCCGCTGACTTCATCGGCATATTTTGCCGACATAGGCACATCTACCGCCACAGCGCGCATGATATTCAAGCGAAATAACATGTCGGTTTCAAAAAAATACCGCTGACTTATTTTCTTGAACGGCAAATGTCTCGCAACGTCAATGTGGATAGCGGTATAGCCGTTGGTAGGGTCAAATAGATTCCAGTAACCAGTGGAGAATTTCGCCATCAAGGAAAGAGCCGCATTCCCGAACAAACGCAATGGCGGCATGACGCCGATCTCTTCCAGGTCATAAAAACGATTGCCCTTCGTGTAGTCGGCCTGCCCGTCGAGAATCGGTTGCACGAAACGTGGAATCAGCTTCGGATCCATCTGACCGTCACCGTCGACTTTAACTATGACATCCACGCCATCGGCGATGGCCGCTTGATATCCCGTCATGACAGCGCCTCCAACACCAAGGTTTTCTTCATGACGCAATACCACCACGCGCTGATCAACGCAGTTGGCCTCAACGTAGTCGCCGGAATTGTCGGGGCATTTATCGTCAACCACGTAGATTCGCGCTACTTCAGGTCCAATCAACTTGATTACTTCAAGGATATGACGGGTTACCTTATAGCTGGGTATGACAACGGCGACCACTGGCTCGTCACTACCGCCAATACCAGACAAAGCATAGCTATCTTTATTTTCCACGGGATAGGTAGTCACGCGCGCTCCACGTTTTTCTCTTCGAGTTGTGCCAAGTCCGCTGCGGCATTTGAAGCCGGGCTTCGAGCGCGCTCCACGTTCTTCTTTTTGAGTTGGGCCAACGGCTTATCGACCAACACTACAATCGCCCAGGAAACCCCTATTGTCAGAATGAAGGAAAGGGCAAAAAATTCGAACGACCGCATTTTGATCCCAAACGGGATTAAACAGACGGCGACTGTCGTGTGAAACAAATACAGAGGGTAGGATAAATCTCCAAGAACGGTATCTAACTTCCCGGTCTTTTGCGATGCCAGGGACAAGACCACCCATCCAGAAAGGACGATCGAAACATAGAGGCCATATGTCCACGGCCATTGATCGTATTTGAGCCAGATCAAGCCATGCAGCAACCAGACAGCCACACTCAACAAGGGCGCCCGCAAGACATTTAATTTTTCACGATATTGCGACAATAAACAGCCGCAGGAAAAGACCATGAAGCACGTCAGGAAAGACGAATAACGCTCGCCAAAGGTGTCAATTGTGAGTCCCAGTTTGAGGTTCAACAAGACACTAAGAATCAATGAGGTCCATGCCGCTGCTCTACTAAAAGCCAATAGAGGCATCAAGACGTATACACAGACCTCAACCGCAAGCGCGCCAGAAACAGGAACCAACAAGCCGGGTGCCGGAACTGCAATCAACAGTACGTTTGCCGCCCATTCCCTGGCACTGTGCGGCCAATCGAATTGTGGATTCAAATCCGCAAGCGTCACGCCAAATTTTGGCAAAATGACGAGGCAGGCTGCCCCCGCCAGTACGGCAACCACATAGGCAGGGTAGATTCGTAAAAACCGATTGTAAGCATAGTCGGTCAACCCACCTCTGGTGTCTCCATATTTATGCCTGAGCACGTGCGTCATCAAAAAGCCGCTCAAGATGAAAAATCCCCAGACCGAATAGGCAGCCGGCCCATGTATCATTCCAGACCACAGGTGAGAGATGACGACCAGAAAAGCCAAAAAGAAGCGCCATGTTCCGAGTCCCATCTTCATAGTGTTCCTTGGCTATCAGGTGTTACGTCCTGTTTGTTGCACCAGAGCTTGAGGGGACGCGCATTCCGCTCGACATCCAGATCTAAATCGTGAAGTATATTTCCAAGCGTGGTCCAGGCAGCTTCAGCCCCCCAGGCGCTTTCGGCGAAAGCAATGCCAGCCTTGCTAAGTTGTTTCCAAAGCGCTTCGTCTTGATAGAGTTGGATTACTGCTTCAGCAAACGCCTGTGCACCTTCGGCCACCAAGATATTTTGACCTGGTGTCAACGACATACCTTCCGCTGCGAGAGGAGTTGCAACCGCCGGTAATCCCGCAGCCATAGAGGTGCCGATTTTGCCTTTGATGCCAGCGCCAAAACGCAGCGGAGCTACCGATATGCGCATGCGGTCAAGCAATGGCGACAGATCTTCGACAAAGCCTGTAATGATGACGTCTTCAGCGACCAACGCCTCAACCTGCTTCGGCACGTTGCTCCCCACCGCGTAGAAGCGTACTCCCGGCAGTCTCTCACGAAGGATCGGCATGATCTCGGTCACAAAATAAATAACCGCATCAACATTTGGCATATGCTGATAGCCGCCCACAAATACGATATCGCGCCTGTCGCTAAATGTTTTGCTGGTGCCGCTAACCTCCATGATCAGCGGGAATACATGAATTTTCTGGTCGGGCAACTCGCGATGCAGAATTTCTTGCTCGGTCATGCTGACGACAATCGTCGCATCAGCCGCACGAATGGCATCAAACTCCACTGTCTGCATTTGCTCCGACGCCTCGTGCTTGGCCACATCACCAAGCAAGTTCGCCTCCCTGGACATTCGCAGGTAGTGCAAATCGACAGTATGGAATAACACCTTGGCTTGCGGGCAGTAGCGACGCACCACTTCCAGATGCTGCGTCATGACCATAGGCCGGAATATAAGGACCAGATCGTAACGCTCTCCAACCTCCATCAGGTGCTGCTTGACCGAGCCGCAATATGGCGCATAGAGTGCTTCGATACCGGCGCGCTGCAGAGCCGGGGTATAGTCCGGCATATACGCGAAATTGCTCTCCGGGATAAAGGTCACCTGGAAATCCATCTCACGCAGCAAGAGCAGTAAATTGAAGGTGATGACCGAACCGGCATCCTGATCGGGGGTTGGCGTGCAATGATCCAACACCAAAACACGACGTTTCGCCATGCGATCTTTTGCAGCATCTACATCAACGCCATTTGCCTGATGATTTGCCAGACGCTTTTGCCAACGTTGAAATTGCTTTTGCAGATTCGCAATCTGATAAGCCTTGGCGCCCTGCCCGGTATCGGTGCCTGAAGTGATGCCTTCATAATGCACGACGACGGACAAAGGTTGGTAAATGACGCGATATCCACGGTCGCGAATTTTCAGTGCAAGGTCAGAGTCCTCACAATATGCGGGAAGGTAATGCTCGTCAAAACCACCGAGCTCGTCAAACAGGGATTTGCGCAACATGATGGATGCGCCCGAACAGTAGTCTACTTCACGGGCGTAGTTGTACATTGGCTGCAATTGATCCTGATTGCGGCCAAAATTCCAGGCGCTACCGTCTTGCCAGATAATCCCACCGGCTTCTTGCAAACTACCATCGGGATACACCAGCTTGGAGCCAACCAGCCCCGTGCCAGGAAAATCGCGGAAAGTTCCGAGCAACTCATCCAGCCACCCCGGTGTGACTTCGGTGTCGTTATTGAGGAAGCATAAATATTGACCATTGGCTGCCTTGGCGCCAATGTTGCAAGAGCGAATAAAACCTTGGTTCTTCTGATTTGAAATCAGCCGGATGCCATTTATACCTCGCAAAATATTAGCTGAGTCGTCCGGCGAACAGTCGTCAACCACGATAAGTTCGAACGCAAGCGCGGGGGAATTTGCGGCGATAGACGCCAGGCAGCGCAACGTATAGTTGATCTTGCCATAGATAGGCACGATAACGGAAACCACAGGTGCAGGCGAGGTAGCGAGCTCAATACTATTGACAGTGAGATCGAATTCCGAAAACGGCGTTCCAACCACTGCCCTCGCCTGGAGTGAAGCCGCGGGAATAAACGAAGTGAGACTAGCATGCAACACACGAGGCGCATATTTCTGCAGCAGCAACCGGTGTGCGGCCCTTGTCTGCGCACTTAACGGCAGACGCAGATAAACCAGCTTGCTGACATGAATCATGACTTTGGCATACCGTTTGGCTTGCGCCGCAGGATGCGTCAACCAGCGCCGGCCTTCTCTTAACGGCATCGTGATTTTCCATGAGTGACTTGAAGTCAATCGGGAGAGTTCGGTTTGCTTCTCCGTTAGTTGACGGTGCAAGTCCTGCGCCCATTCACCGCGTTTCACGGTCTCGTCATTCAGGGCCGAAACCTGACGCTCAAGCTGGTTCACTATTTTCTGCAAATTGGCTACAGCTTCGGCTCTCTCCGTTGCAGTCTTGGACCACGCATGGATCTGTCCATCTCTTTCAGCCACGACTCTGGCCCACTCTCGAATCAGCTCAGTATCATTAATCGGCTGTTCCAGCATTCCAGATGTGAGCGAGGGCAGATCACCGTCAGACGCCAGTGCGATCCAATATACGGGCTTGCTCATCCCCGGCGTTTTATCCACGACTTCGTTCTGATACGAATAACTCAGTGAATGCGTAGCCGCCGATTCCGAAAATATGCCAGAGCCATAGACAATTCGCTGGCCAAAATAACTGGTATTTTTAAAATAATTCCCGAGCAGCTGTTTGAACTCTTGCTCGAACAGTTCCTTGACGTGATAAGGATTGCTGTATTCGGGCACAACGGAGTAATTATGTTTGTCTGGACTGGAAATCAATACCAGGCCGGCCGGACGCAAGACCCGCTTGAATTCCCGCATCATTTCTTCATGCTGATCGTGATGTTCAATTGTTTCAAAACTCACGATCATGTCGACGCTTGCGTCAGGCAAAGGAATGCTGGCGCAACTACCCACGCGGTATTCCAGATTTTCCTTTTTGTAGCGACTTTTGGCGTGCCCGACGGCTTCTTCCGAAATATCGACACCGATTACTTGTAACGCTTTGTCAGCGAGCATGGCTGAACCGTAGCCTTCACCGCTCGCGATATCCAGCACTGTTTTTCCGCCGACAATTTCGCATGCCTGCAGATATCGATGCAAGTGTTCAAGCACAATATTGCCTTGCTCTTCCGGGACGAAACGTTCGCCCGTAAACTCCAAACCGTCTAGTTCATTCTTCACGTCAAATTCCTTGCTACATCAAGTTTTATCTGCTGCATCGGTATGCCAATCAGTCCGGTAGATGAACTACTCGACTGCGACTTGAACATCACTGCATCAGAGATCCAATGATGCTGAATATGCTGTTCTTGCGTACCACTGGCAATTGCCACATTCACGCTGTAATCCCCTGGCGGAAGTATCGGCATCAAAAATGTAAACTCCGCGCGCACTTCGTCTCCCGCCGCCCCAAACAGCGGGTCATCCTTGTGACTCAGATACGTATTGTCTCCAAACAAAGCCTGCCCAAGACGATCCTTGACCGTGAAACCAATAATCGGCCCGTCTAACGACTCGTGCGCGGTTGCCTGCACTGCCAGTGTGACCAGTTCACCGCCGACAACCCAGGACAGCGGGGAATCGTCTTTATCCAAAAATTCAACAGCCGTAATTTGCGCACCGCCATTACCGAATGACCCCGCCTCCGGATCAAATTTAAAAACCTGCAAATCGTTGCGCAGGTTGCTGGCGTTAATAAATGCCAGTCGCTGATCCTTTTGCGGGCGATCGCTCTCGCGAGTTTTAATCGCTTTGAGTTTAGTGGTGCTGCTCTTGCCTTGTTGCGCTTCGTAAAACGCCTCCAGATACGATTCGCACACGTCTTTAGGGCTGCCTTCTTGCAGAGCCTTGCCTTTTTCTATCCAGATGGCATGGTTGCAGAGGCTCTTTACTGCGCTCGTGTCATGACTGACGAAGAGGACCGTCCCGGTTTTCATGAAGGCTCGCAAAAATCGCATGCACTTTTGCGTGAAAAATGCATCGCCGACAGCCAGTGCTTCGTCAATGACCAGAATGTCTGCATTCACGTGCGCGATTACTGCGAATGCAAGACGAACCATCATCCCGCTGGAATATGTCTTGACGGGCTGGTCGATAAAATCGCCGATATCTGCAAATGCTTCGATTTCCGCGAATCTGGCCTCGGTCTGCTGCCGCGTCAACCCCAGCACACCCGCATTCATAAAAACGTTTTCCCTGCCGGTAAACTCCGGATTGAAACCAGATCCAAGCTCCAGCAACGCGGCAACACGGCCATTTACTTCGATCTGGCCTTCGCTCGGATGAAGGGTGCCGCAGACAATTTGCAGCAATGTCGATTTACCCGATCCGTTGCGGCCGATAATACCGATGCTGTCGCCTTTCTTGATCTCGAACGAGACATCCTTCAGAGCCCAGAATTCGCGGAAATATTGTTTGGAAGAGCGTCCGCTCAATCGCTGTAGGCGAGGTATCACGAACTGCTTGAGCCGGTCGCGCGGATTCTCATAGATCTGATAGCACTTGCTGAGATTTTTAACGCGAATGGCGATTGCCTCGCCATGTCCGCTCTCGCTGCCGCCTGACACCCTGTCGGCAGGTATGTTGATTTCGTTAGAGGACATCGGCAAAACCCTTCTTAGTCTTCTGGAACCAGGCAAACCCAGCCCAAGCGACGGCTACCGCAGCGACGGTATAGATCCCCAAACCGGTCCAGTCCGGCAGATGCCCCCAGATAAGCACTTCACGCGCTTGCTCGATGATGAAAGTGAGCGGATTCGCCATGATCCATACACGGAACCGTTCTGGCACGGCGCTCACAGGATAAAAGACAGGAGAAAGAAACATCAATACAGTCGTGATAATGGTGATGGTTTGACCTACATCGCGCAGAAAGACGCCAAGAGACGCCAGCATCCAGGCAAAGCCGACAATCAGGATCACAAGCGGCAGCAAGACGAGCGGGGCGAAAACCACGGTCCATTGCAAATAGCCGTTAAAAAGCACAAAAGCAACTAGCAATACACTCAAGCTGATAAGGCTGTGGAACAGCGCTGCACCCATCGCAACTATCGGCAGTATCTCGATCGGAAAAACGACTTTTTTTACGTAATTGACGTTAGAAATAATCAAGCTTGGAGCGCGATTAAGTACCTCTGAAAACAGGCCCTGCACAATCATGCCGACAAACAGCAGTACCGCAAACTGGGTTTTGCTTTCGCTGGCGCCGGCCCAGCGAGATTTAAATATTTCCGAGAAAACGAAGGTATACACAGTCAGCATGAATACCGGATTGAAGAAAGACCAGGCCAATCCGAGCACAGAGCCCTTGTAACGGCCAACCACCTCGCGACGCCCCATTTGAACAATAAGCTGTCGATTGTGCCAAAGACTCTTGGCAAGTGCCGGCAAAGAGACGGGCTGAATTGCATGAGGGTTCATAGATTATCCGACGATGTCTTTTTTTGAAGGCAGGATGCTAAAGCATTTTCCCAGCTTGGCAAATCTAAAAAATCGCGGATAAATTTCTGTCCTGACATCACTGAATATGCCGGGCGCCTGGCCGGCAATGGATAATCTTGCGTGGAAATTGGTACAAGGGCTGGTTTCTTATCGCTCATCGTGGCGTCCAGAATTGCCTTGGTAAAACCGTACCAGGTGGTTTGCCCTTGGCAAGTCAGGTGATAGATTCCTGAGTGCTCCCGCATCCATTCATACCGGTCTGGCGCACTGATGCTCTTGGCAACAATAGCTGCCGTGCTATCGGCAATCGTGCCGCACCAGGTTGGCGAGCCGTGCTGGTCTGCCACAATCCGTAACTCGTCGCGCTCTTGCGCCAAACGCAGCATCGTCAATAGGAAATTCTTGCCGCGCATGCCGTATACCCAACTAGTGCGCAAAATCAGATGTGGGATACCTGCTGCCTGAATCGCTTGCTCGCCGGCCAGCTTGGTGTTGCCATAGACATTGATCGGACAAGTAGGATCTGTTTCCACGTAAGGCGTGTCTTTACTGCCATCAAAGACATAGTCGGTTGAATAATGAATCATTGCAGCACCGATCTTTTTAGCTTCTTCCGCCATCACGCCAGGTGCTTCACCGTTGATCCGCATGGCCAATTCCGGTTCGCTCTCAGCCTTGTCTACAGCCGTATAGGCAGCGGGATTGATAATCAGGTCCGGCTTGACGGTGCGCACGATATCACGCACCTGATCAAGATCGGAAAGATCCATCTGGCTGCGGTCGACCGCAATAATTTCGCCCAAACCATGCAGGCTGCGTTCCAGCTCGTAACCAACCTGGCCGGTCTTTCCGGTAAGCAGAATCCTCATGCAAAAACCTCTGCATCTGCAAGCAGTTTGCCGAGTTGATCCTTGCCCGACAACAAGGGCGCGTCTTGCATTGGCCAGTTGATGCCGATTGCGGGGTCGTTCCACAGAATGCTGCGCTCATGCTCCGGCGCCCAGTAGTCCGTGGTTTTGTAAAGAAACTCTGCCGATTCGCTAGTAACGACGAAGCCGTGAGCAAAGC
>Ga0207154_1029_pt1 | contig 20160 bp, 19 predicted proteins | sample Alteio_BWMinHeat_28_FD_153576 | JGI IMG/M metagenome (GOLD analysis project Ga0207154, IMG submission 153576) | Enriched cells from forest soil in Barre Woods Harvard Forest LTER site, Petersham, Massachusetts, United States -... | ecosystem: Environmental > Terrestrial > Soil > Temperate forest >... | reverse complement strand
ATTCCTATGATTGATAACCCTATCCAAACAGACACGGCTGGAAATTCTGCAAAACAATAATACCCCAGTGCCATACTGAATAAAAATTTAGAAAAACCAAAAGGCGTTAAAAAAGTGACTTCGGCCAAGGCATATGCCTTGCCAAAGGCAGTATTGGCGATTAATCCTAATATACCCAGCCCTATTAACCAAGGCCAATGGACACTTGAGGGCGTCACCCAATCGAAAAGGGCCGGAATCAAGGAAATTGGGCCCATGCCCAATAATAAATAGAGGGTTAGAATTTTTGGCTTTTCACCCAGACGCCCTAATTGACGCGTTAATAATTTATTCCAGGCAAAGGCCAGGGCAGATCCTAGGGGCAATAGGGCTATTATTCCCAATGAAGTATCCGTTTTCATTAAGGCTGCATCGGGTCGTGCAATAATATAAGCTCCAATCACACTTAAAATAACGGCTGCAAGCCCTTTGGCACTTAAGCGTTCACCTAATAAAAACCATGCCCCTAATACCGTAAACACAGGTCCGGTAAATGTCAGCGCTACCCCTTCGGCAATACTCATGTATCTTAAGGTTAAGTACCAGAGTGCTACACCCAGCACCGCCGTGACAATTCTAAGCAAATGAAGTTTGGGATAAGCAGTTCTTAGACTCAAACCTTGCTTTGACCCTGAAACTAAAAAAGGAAGTAGGATAAGCATTCCAATCGCATTTTGAAAAAACACAATGACATTGGTTGGCAATGCAGCGCCCGTTTCAAGATTAGCCCCACCCCCCAGATATCGTACAATAGTGTTGATGCCGGCAAAGGCCGCACAGGAAATAATTTTCCAGAAAGCGCCTCGGTAGGCAGGCGCTAGCCAAAAAGGGATCTTAAGTATTGTGACTTCAGTTGGAGTATTCATCTTTGGGATTGTACCTCATTGACATCCTCACCCAACCTAAAGGAGGGCGATTCCCGATGATTAAATCGGATGGTTCTTGGGCTGAGCCTACAATGAGTGCTCATATCTCCACAAGCGTTACTTTCCGAGTGCCCCTCGGTAGACCATTTTGGTATTTAGATTATGCCTTATATCTCCTAGCTAAAGCAAGTAGTCTTACGGCATGTTATGATAATGGAGCTAGAGATAGGCTGCAGGTGCACGGCAAAGAGATATTTTTGTGTTTTTTTGTCTATTAAAAAACTAAAAATTGCTGTATACTGTAAATCTCTAAATTCATTTTTTTATACAGTATCTATCGTGTAACTACTATCTAGATGAGAGTGACACTAATGCAAATTCACTTAATGCTAAACATTCTCTTACTTGCCTTGCTCTGGGGGCCCTCCTTCCTTTTTATCAAATTTAGTATGTTCGAAGTCGCACCTTTAACCATTGTGACTATTCGCTTAAGTCTTTCCGCTATTATCTTATTTATTTTATTGAAAATGAAAAATATTCCGCTGCCTCGCGATCTCAAATTATGGAAGCAATGTTTTATCATGGGGTTCTTTGCCAGCGCGGCTCCTTTCATGCTGTTTGGTTATTCATTACTGCATGTAGATACCGTCATCACGGCTTTAATTAATGGCACTACGCCCATCCTTACCGTTATTCTTGCTAATTATTTCTTGAAAGACGAACCTTTTACGGTAAACCGAGTTCTGGGTGTTGGCTTAGGCCTATCGGGTTTCCTGGTACTTTTCCTACCTTCTGTATTAAATGGACAAGCGTCTGGCGATACCTTGGGCATGCTGATGAGTTTTGGGGCCGCGGCTTGTTACGCCATTGGCATGGTTTATGCTCGCAAGAATATTAACCCTCCCCCTCAAAAACTTGTTCTTCCCACCATGCAATTGCTAACAACAATGCTCTATATGGTTCCACTGGCCTGTTTGATTGATCCTCCCTTGGCCGTGAGCTCTCTCTCACTCCAAACGTGGGGATCTTTACTAGGACTCTGCATTTTAGGAACCGTGTTTGCGTTCATTATTTATTACAAAATTGTTTTGAAGTATGGCGCCACCGCCCTGTCTACCGTCACCTATATTTTGCCCATTTTTAGCATGACTTTCGGGGTGATTTTCTTGGATGAACCCTTTACCTTGAATTTAGGATTCGCTGCCCTGTTAATTTTACTCGGCACCATGGTGATCAATGGGTTTATTCCCGTTAAATTTCTTAGGAAAGGACCCGCCGCGGCGTAATTTTCTTTGTTACATGATTGGGCCGGCACGGGGACCGGCCCCTACAATACAGACCCAATTTGAGATTCGATAACATCGTAGGGACCGGCACGGGGACCGGCCCCTACAATACAGACCCAATTTGAGATTCGATAACGTCGTAGGGGCCGGTCCCCGAACATCGTAGGGGCCGGTCCCCGTGCCGGCCCAGATTAGATCCATAGGATTTTGAAAATGAAAGGAATCATTTTCGTCATAATAGCCCTTCTCTCTTTAGGCTCAATCCTATATGTTAAAGAACCGCAGAACTTTCATCAATTTCCCCATTCCATATCTACCTGGTATCGTAGTTTAAATCAAAATAATAAATATCCCCCAAACATTAACCCAACCGTTGTACAACAAGGCACGTGGGTACTCAATTCTTTGCAATTCACCATCAGAAACTATTTTCGATCAAACCCGAATGCGACCGTGTTCACAATGAACAAATATCCCATCGATAAAATTGTAATGGTCCAAAGGGAAATTCCTCATTATTATGCACTCTATTCGCATAAGCTTGGCCAGGGGGCAAACGGCTGGGTATTTTTAGCCCAAGATATTGATACTCGAGAATTCTTGGCTGTGAAGCAACAACCTGCTTTGGAAAATACAAGTTACATAAAAAATGAGATCGAACAATTATCGATATTAAACCGATATCGAGGGGAAATGAGCATCAAAGGTTTCGAAATTGAGACACATTATTTATTCTCTCAATTACTTCCTGGCACTTGCATCGAAGAATTATATTCTAGTGACATGCATTACAATACTAAAGAGATTTTAGATATCATTCTCGCTTCCTTTTATGCGCTAAGAAAACTTCACGCTAACCGTATCGTTCATAATGATATTTACGAAGGGAATATTATTTATAATGTGAACGATAAAAAAGCAGATTGGGTGGATTTGGGATTGAGTTTATGGTTACCACCTGGCGTAAGTTCCAAAATAACCAATCAATGGGCACAAAGACTGGCTCCTTCCCATAAAGCGCCAGAATATAATCACGAAAAGGGATATGCGACCGACGTGCATTCATTAGGAATTATGTCTTTAAGGCTCTTTCTTATTTTGACAGAACAGGATCCCATCCTTAAAACAAAATATATAAAATCGCATCAGGAAAGTTTTATTGCCACTCAACAAAAATATTCTGCGCTATCTAAAGGTTCTTCTGCTCTTGCAAAAATCTATCATCTTTTGTTGCAGATGACCTCAGAAGAAACGGAAGCACGTCCAACGCTTGATGAAGCAATCGCTGAATTGGAACAAACTTTAAAATTAATGTAGGGCAGAATTGTGTCACCCCTATGGATAATTCTCCTGCCGATAAATAACAGAAGGACTTCCTTTATACGTTCCGAAATTTGCCTGTGCATGAGGATCACCATACGCTCCGGGCAGGAAGGGCCAATTGGATTGCAACCAAGGCAAATTGGCACCCGAAGCGCTTACATTCACCTCAATATTTTTTTGCCCCGAAGCATTCGGCGCCGATAAAACGATGCTGCTCGTCCCATTCACAAACGTCGGCTGAGGAAGACTGGCGGTGGTGTTAATGGGGACTTGAGGCGCGGGAGGATCGGTCAGTAAAATATAGGCCGTGCTTGAAATGGTGGTGCAATTATCAGCCGCATTGGTTACAAATATACTCCCGTTATAATACTGAGTTTGCATGGGAACGCTTAGCGCTGCGATTTCAGATCCAAAGGCATTCGGAACAAATAATCGACCATGATAGAAATTAGCGCCACTATTAAACGCAATGCCTGCATTACTGACCCCAGAAAATACAAAGGGATTACTGGTGTAGGTAACCGGTGTTGTATCAGAATCAGCCACCGTTAATTGCAATTTAATATTGGCAGCAAACGGCGACGAGGGCGTACTGGACGCACTTGGTCGATTAATTCGCAATCCTTGACCCGCACCCCCGCCGCTTGCAGCAAAGGTATACGTCATGGTGCCCGAACCATTATTGGTTTCCGTGGGTAAAGGTAAACTGGCCACAGTGGTATCGATGCTGGGCGTTCCCGCATTTCCCGGCAAATAAACTTGAGAGCTTGCAGGAAATTGAGCGGGGGCAATTTTCTTAAAGCTGCCGTTATAATTCGTTGTAATGTAGCTAGAAGAAACAGGATTATTAGCAGCCATCGCAGTTACAGTAATCACAGGTGCGGTCGCATACACAAAGGGTTGATCTAAATAGGTAAAGGCGCCTCCGCCACAGCCGGTTGCAAATTGCGGTGTATTCCCAGTGACATTAAAATGATCGGGTTGAAAACGCCCAACCAATACCGTACTTCCCACCACATCCCCAGCGCCTAAATAATTACCCCCGTTCATTCGTCCCAATAAATTAATGCTTCCTACTTCATCAAAGGTAAAGGTCGTCCCCGTAAACACACCTGGAGCTGTGTTGGTGAACGCTGTTCCATTCCCAATGGTGCCTAAATTATCACTGCCGTTTTTGCCTCCTGAAGGCGCTGCAAGTGAAGCCGACTGTAACAGGATCCCTTGCGGAGTGGTTTCTTTTCCAAAACTGCCCGCCACAGTTCCATCGGACGCCATCACCGTTACGGTGGCAGAAAACGGTTGTCCCGCTTTCCCAAAAATAGCGCCGGTTGGATTGCTGGTGCCGGGAATACCCGTGCCAGAGATCGCAAAATTATAGGGTTTTACAACAATATTGCCGCTTATTCCCGTCATGGAAGAATTAGCATTATCTGAAACTGTTAAGGTAAGACTTCCCACATCGGAATATTTCACTGAAGATAGGGTGGCCACCCCATTTACGAAAGCAATGGTTTGAGTGGTAGGCGTTGCGGCACTGCTGTTGGCAATGGCTGTTCCATTCACAATCACACTTGCCCCCGCAGCATTAGCCGAGGTTGGATTTACATAGGTGGAATAAAACCGAATTGTTTTATTGCCTGTATAATTGCTTGCGATCCCAGCTCCGCAAGGAGAATACGCCACAATCTTCACTGCCGGATTAAATACCGTGCCCGCGACTTGTGGTGTGCTATAGCCTGCAGGCGCAGGCGGAGCCCCCACCGTTGCCGTACTTTCAACCACAATAAATTGACTGGGAGTAAAGCTAATGCTGCTCGCGGTTCCATTGTTTCCAGAATTTGATTTATCATAGGCAATAATGTTAGTGGGAGTAGTCCCTTCAGGTGGATATGTCAGGGTAAAATTTCTAACCCCATTATCGCTGGCTTGAAAGGTATATTCAGCATAACCATTGGTTCCACCACAATTGGTACATCCACCCGTGGTATTCCATGTTCCCTTACAGGTATTTCCTCCCAAAGTACAAGCTCCAGAACACGCAGAACCGACGCTACAAAGCCCCTGCGTACTTAGGGCAATCGTTCCCGTATAACTCGCATCCACAGAATTGTCGGGTCTTAATGCCGAAATAGTCACTGTGGTGGGCGTACAGGTGGGAACAGAGCTTGCCATGCTGATCCCGAAATGATTGGCGGATCCCCCAGAGGTACAGCTTATGGGTCCGAATCCTGCAAGGGTTGGTAAATTACTGTCCCAAGTAACATTCCCTTGATCAGTCTTTGTTGCTCCGCCTAAGTTGATATTACTCGCCGTAATCGCTCCTGTTATATTGACCTGTTTACCACCGCCTGGTAAAAGGATAACATTGCCCGGAGAGTAAACGTAAGCTTTTATATCCATAAGATCTCCAGTAAAAGTAATGCCATTGTAAGCAAAAATAATCATTTTATTAGCCGCACTGCCCGTGCCAAAATTCATATTAAGGCTGGTGCCCCATTGTGTCGCGGTGCTACCATTGTTTAAGAATATTCGGACTGTACCACTGCCATCGCCTGTACCAGAAACATTAATCGTTCGAAGATCTCCTGTTGCCCCTGCCATTGTCCAGGTTTTTACATAATAATTTCCTGGCGCCATGTTGAGAATTGCATTCTTGCTCATGGTTAAGGTTGATATTTGATAATCCGATCCCCCTGAAAACGTGGTTGTCGTACCAACACTGATACTATTGTATGTTCCTGCAGCTACCGTCGCGGGATTGGTTACGGTGGATCCTCCTGAAAAAGTAGGAAATGTCGCGGCCATGGTGCCTGCTTGGGTTGTAAGTGTATTTTTAGAACAATCGACGGTAGTGCAGGTTAAACTTTTCGGAGTACAACTCACCGGTGTACACCCAGAGGTGTTAGGACCTACGCAAGTGGTCACTAATTGAGTGCTCGATGCATTAATTATGTCAGAACCACAGGTAAAACCAATTTTCCCATTAATACTATTGGTTTGCACACCATTATTAAAGATGGGATTATTGGGCGGAGGTGTACTGCAATCCGCCAACACACTTTCTGTGATGAGACAAACTCCAAAACATAAAAAAATTCTAAAAAACAAACTCATTGTTTTATTTTTGTTCGATGTCATTTTCCTTCTCCTCTTGCATCCCATCAATGGATCACTATCCCTGTTACCGTTCTCGACACATAATCAAAACTTCCTACTGATCCCCATTGTCCCTGTGAAGTAATCGTATAAATGGTCGTCCCTTCCGAAGTCACTTGCGAGGTACATTGCACTGTGGCGGTAAACCCCTGTAATCCACCCTGACTCAATGGCAACACAGAACTTGCAACACAACTCGAATTCTGTAAGGCCTGATAGGTTCCCCAATCAAAACCGCTCTGAGCCGCATAATAAGCGCGGGTCCCTTGAATTGCAAAAGTTGTGGTTGAAAATCCAACCTCAAAGACTCGCACCAAAAACGTTCCTAGCAAGGTTAAAATCACTAAAATAAAAATAGCCGAGACCAAAGCAAATCCTTTTGAAGATCGCTTAAACCACTTCATGGAACATTTCTCACACTGACTTCATTAATGAGAGTGACGCTCTCACCTTTCGAAGTCAACGTAATTCTTAAAATCGCCACGCCATTGCGATTGACACTGCCCTGCAGATAGGTAAAGGTACAGGCAGAGACATTACTCGCGAGTAGCGCCGATTGAACTCCACCTGCAAATGAGGTCGGTTGCACTCCTGCAATAGTATACCCCCAATAACGTGTTAAGGTTCCCGCACTAGTATCGCAAAGATAACTTACAGGACCATCGGTAATATACATGCGTTGTTTAGGCGAGGGAAAAGCAAATTGCCAGCCCGTGCCACTGATATTCACATGTCCAGTCGAACCGGTTGGGTTGCTTAACGTCACCACCAATGAGGTTGGGGTAATCACATGCGTTCCCGGCGGTGGAACCGTTGAAGTGACAGGCGCATTTGAAGTGCTGTAGACATTGGTGCCTGCGATGGGACTGTCAAAGTTACTGCCATTAATGGCGCCGGTATTATAGATAACCACTCGATAACTTAGATTGGCTAAATTCACATATTGAAAAGGTCCCCAGACATCAAAATCTGTGTCAGCTGCAGTAAAATCCAAGGAATTGATCGCCGGACCTTGGGCACGGTATTGCTTTCCTTCAATGGTATTAAGCAGTTCTAAGGCTTGAACCGATCCACTGGCTTTGGTTCGAACACTGTTTGGGATGGCACGTTGAATGTCTCGCCCCATGCGTCGGATGGCCATTTCAGCAGAGTCCACCAAATCGGCTCGACGCAGGGTATCAATATAGGCTTGAATGGGAACCGAAGAAATCTTAGCGATTGCCCCCAATAAAATACCCATGAGCGCCATGGTGAGCACCAGTTCAACCAGTGTGTAACCTTTTATTTCTTTAATAATTTTTTTTAGCATATTAATAATTTGTCCGATAAACGCTATACGTCATGGTTGGACCGTTGGGATTCGAGACAGTTACATCAATACGAACTACTTGATTCGCCGCCGCCGTTAATGCCCCCAAACTGGCCCCTGTATCATCAATGTTGACTTTAACATTATAACTGCCCAGTCCAGCAATGGCGTTACCGGTTTGATCCGTCGGCACTTCCCCTGCGGCCGCAATATATTTATAATCACAAACATTATAATAATTCACTCGACCGCCCACAGGTTGGGCGCTTGAACATGGCATATTTGTCGGAAACGCTTTGGATGAAATTTCTTCTAAATAACTTTCTGCAATGGCCACCGCTTGATAGATGACCATGGGATCCCCACTTCTCTTAACGACGGAATTAATGACAATCAATGTTCCTGATAAACCAATGGCAATAATGACCATCGAAATAACCAATTCAACTAAGGTGAATCCTCGACTCCGTTGAATGATTAGTTTCATTGTACATATCCCGTCATGCCATACACAGTAATGGTTTGGGTTCCAACGGTGACGGTAAAGGTATTAATCGTAGTATCCGAAACTTGTCTAGCGACCCCTAAGGCATCAAAATAAAAAGGCCAACTTCCCCCTCCGGTAGTCATCGTAATTCCGGTGGGAGCAGTTCGGGTATAACTCGTGGCGGCAGGATTGGAAGGATCAACCACGGCTGCGGTAAAACTTCCTGAAGTGCAATTGGATCGACGGTTTAACGTTAGAGTCGTTGCGGTGATATTGACCTGAGTGTGACACCCTGTCCCCACCGCATATTTTTCTGCATAACGAAGACTGCTTCGAACATCATCATAAAAAAAACGATTCGTATAGGGCGTCAGGGTAAAGAATTTTGGGAATGCCACTGCGCCGAGGATCCCAAGTAGAGCAATTACTAAAACTAATTCAACAAGGGTAAACCCAACACTTGAATTAGAACGCAACCACGGACCCTGCACCTGTGGCCCCCGACTGGGTATAGGTTATCCCATGAGCAACGGTATTAATGGTAAACGTACAAGTCGTTGGTGGTCCGGCAGCAAAAGCCGCATTATAACAGGGCGTCGTGCTACCACATCCGGAGGATCCCGCTGCCGCCGTCGTGGGATTTTGCAACAAGCTATTCCAAATTCCTGCACATCCGGCATCATTGGCTTGAGCAGCCGCGCCAATCCCATCAGGCCATCCCGACGAATTCATGTGCACTACTGTACCATCCGACAATGTTATCGTCGCTGGGTTACTTTGAGCCATCCACATCCCGTGTGCAATATTCATGGCTTCACCCAAACTTCCCGCAAAACCACCGTTGGCCGCAATACGCGCTTGCCCTGAAAGATCCGCAAATTTCGGCAAGGCCGTTGCCGCCAATATTCCCAGCAAGACAATCACAATAATAAGCTCGATTAAGGTAAAACCCAATTGATTTTTAAAAGAATAAGAGTGTGCCATCGTTCAATCCTTAATGATTCCTAAATTTATACCCAATCCAAACCACACCGGGACTTCGGGACCTTTTATTATCATAAGACAAGAATTTACATTTTTCCAAAGTCCTCTCAAAAAATCTGTAAATAGCCAAAAATAAAAGAAGATTAAGGCTTGCTGGGCACAGAAGAGGATAAGGGATATTGTTTTTGAGGGATTCGAACCCAGGGATGGCCCCGGTTCGGAAGGGCAGGAGCCCGTTCCCGATAAAACAATATCCCTTATCCTCTTCGTATTTTTGTAATTCTTTATCCTCTTCGTGTTTTTTGTAATCCCTTCTTCTCCTCGTGTTTTTTGTAATCCCTTATCCTCTTCCTATTGTTGGCAGCTACAAAAAATCTAATCCTTAAAACCCAGTCACACTTCCTGCCCCCGTTGCCCCCGACTGGGTATACGTTATCCCATGAGCCAATGTATTAATGGTATAGGTACAGGTGGTTGGGGGCCCGGCGGCATAAACCGCATTGTAACAAGGGGTTGTGGACCCACACCCCGCCGCACCTGCAGCTGCCGCCGTCGGATTTTGCAAAAGATTATTCCAAAGCGCCACACATCCAGCATCATTGGCTTGAGCAGCCGCCCCAATCCCATCGGGCCACCCCGACGAATTCATATGCACCACCGTGCCATCCGTCAAAGTTATCGTAGAGGGGTTACTTTGTGACATCCACATCCCATGTGCAATATTCACGGATTCACCTAAACTTCCCGCAAAACCCCCATTGGCTGCAATTGTGGCTTGTCCAGCAAGATCTGCAAATTTCGGCAGGGCCGTGGCCGCCAATATCCCAAGGATAACAATAACGATAATCAGTTCTATTAAGGTAAACCCTTGTTGTCTTGCCACTCTAATATAATTTTGCATAGTTAGATTCCCTATTAAATTCCAATAAGATCCCGTTGTCACTCCTAATGAACTTCCTTTTATCATTAGGCATCGTAGGGGCCGGTCTCCGTGCCGGCCCAAAATTCGGGTCGGCACGGGGACCGACCCCTACAGTACCAATCCCTACGCTGTCATTTTAAAGTTCATTTTCGATATTTTGGACAACCGGACCATGGACAACTCGGGATAGTTCTCCGTCCAAAAATTTTTATATTCGGAAAAATTTATTGGACGGAGAACTATTTCCCAAAGGCAGCCCGAGAAATGTCCCACATCGGCAGATAAACCCCTAGCGCCAACAATAATACAAAAACCGCCATCAACATCAGCAATAAGGGTTCAATATAATCTCCCAAACGCTTGACGTCATAATCCACTTCCTGTTCATAAAATATAGCAACATCTTCCAATAAACGATCAATTTCCCCCGTTTCTTCACCAATAGCCAACATCTGTAACACTAATCGGCTGAACATTTTACTGTTGGTGGCCGCTCGGGTCAAAGATTCACCATGTTCAATATCTCGTCGCATTAAATTCAAATTTTCTTCCACATACAAATTGTCGGTGGTTTTTGCCACCAAACCAATGGTCTCTAATAAGGGAACCCCGGTTCGCACGCAGAGAGCAAAAGAACGCGCAAAACGAGACAATATGGAACGTAATAGAATGCTGCCAAAAATAGGAACTTTAATTTTAAAACGATCCCAATGATAGTGACCTTCAGGCGATTTGATATAGCTGTAGCAAACCCAAATAAAACCAAAGACCCCGACGAGCATCCATGGCCAATAATGAACTGTAAAGTCCGAAACTCCTACCAAAATCCGAGTTGGCAAGGGCAGTTCCGATTTAAATTGTTTAAAAAACGCTGCAAAAGCAGGCACCACGACCACATTGATAACCCCCATGGCGATGACGATCACCACAACGACCATAATGGGATACCGCACGGCCATCCAAACACGTTTTCGAGTCTCAACCTCTCGCTCGAAATGTGTCGCTAATTGTTGAAACACAATATCTAAACGACCCGTATTTTCACCCACTCCCACCAAAGATATCATCAAGGTGGGAAAAATTGCAGGATGTTCGGCCATGCTGACCGCAAGCGTCCGACCTTGTTCGACACTGACCATGACATCGTTAATGGCGGTTCGTAAAAATTCATTGGTGATGCTGTCTTTCACAACGCGTACCGCACGTAGAATAGGAACACCGGATCGCATCAAGGCATGCATTTGCCGAGAGAAAAAGGCAATATCCTGCAAAGTGGGTTTTCCAAATTTAAATTCTATCCCTGTTCCTTCTCCTTTTTTTACATTAAATTTAATTTCAATGTTGGTAGGCGTAACACCCAGACGTATTAATTTTGTGGCCAAAGCAGGTTCCGAAGCGGCATCCAACACCCCTTCTACTAGATTTCCGGCTTTATCACGACCCCGATATTGATATTGTGGCATGGTTTTTTATCACCTTATCCTGTACCACCAATGACTTTAAAGACTTCAGATAGCGTTGTGATTCCCTCGAGAGCATACTGAAATGCACTGTGCGCCAAAGGTTTAAAGGTCGGCTGTGTTTGTGCAAGATGTGTAAACGTTGTTGTATCCCCTTCTCGCAGAGCATCCTCCAAAGGTGCATCCATTTCGAAGAGTTCATATACCCCAATACGGCCTCGATACCCCGTTTGGTTACAACGAGAACACCCTTTTCCCTGTTTTAAATGTTCTAAACGACCTTGATCAACGTCTGGAAACATCCCGAGTATCCAAGTTTCATCATTTTTTTGAAGTTTGTAGTCTGTAATACAGGAATCACAGATTCGACGCACTAAGCGTTGTGCCAAAACGCCTCGAAGGGCCCCCGCCAATAAAAAGCCTTTTGCCCCCATATCCATTAAACGGGTTGCGGAACTTATCGAATCGTTGGTGTGCAAGGTTGAAAGCACTAAATGTCCCGTCATGGCCGATCTGAGTCCAATTTCTACAGTTTCCTCATCTCGCATTTCCCCCACCATGACGATGTCGGGATCTTGTCGTAACGCTGAACGTAACACATGCGCAAAGGTTAAACCAATTTCTTGGTTCACTTGAACTTGATTCACTCGAGGCAGCGTATATTCCACCGGATCTTCAATGGTAATAATCTTCTTTTCAACCGTGTTTAATTCATTTAAGACGGCATAGAGCGTCGTGGTTTTGCCGCTTCCGGTGGGCCCGGTCACTAAAAACATGCCATAGGGTTTATGAATAATCACTTGAACACGATTTAAAATGGTTTCTGGCATGCCTAATTGTGAAAAATTTCGTACCCCTCCTGATTTATCGAGTAACCGCATGACCACCGATTCTCCATAGTACACCGGCATGGTTGAGATCCGCACATCCAGTTCATGCTTTTTAATTTTGATGGAAATTCGACCGTCTTGAGGCAAGCGTTTTTCTGAAATATTTAAATTGGCAATGAGTTTGATTCTTAACACTAAGGCAGACACAATTTCCTTTCCATGCACAATATGTTCTTGTAAAGCACCATCCACGCGTTGACGAATGCGAAGAAAATTTTCATCCGGTTCGATATGGATGTCTGAGGCAGACATTTGCACCGCATCTTCAAAAATCGATTCCAACAACTTTGCCACGGGGGCATCGGTCGCTTCGGTAACTTCAGTAATATCCGCGATTTTTGCTTGAGACTTGCCAATTTCATCTTTCAACTCAGCGGCAAATGAAACAATGTCCTCAGTTCGACGATACACCAAATCAATCACGCGCATCACATCACTTTCGCTGACAACCGCGACTCGCATTTTTGGGCCCAACACATGATTTAATTCATCCAGGGCCATTACATCAGTGGGATCCGTCATGCCGATAAGATATTCACCGCGGACAATATCAATCAATAAGACACGATAGCGTCTTGCAACACGTTCTGGAACTTTGCGAATAATTTCAGGTTTGATAGGGTAATGTTTAAGATCCAAAAAAGGAATTTTTAATTGATCCGCTAAAGCTGTTCCAAGCGCAGATTCATCAATATACCCGAGTTGGACTAAGGCCTCACCTAATTTAATGCCATTTTCTTTATGACTTTTAATGGCCGTATGCAATTGCTCTTCATCAATGTAACCTAAATGCAACAATACATCGCCGATCTTAACTTTTTTTGCCGGTGCCTTCACGTTTAGCTTACCCTTTCAAAATGCCAATGCGTTCATCAATGTATTTTAACAAGGAGTATTCAAGGGTTGGATTGGCTTGCAATTTTTTATACCCCTCCAAGGCTTCTGACCAATTCTCCAGACCATCCAAGGCCATCGTCATTCCCAATAACCATAGGGGATTATTGGGTTCAAAATTCAACAAACGGTGGTATTGTTCTTTTGCTTGAGCGTAATTACCGGTTCGTTGATAAATGTGCCCTAGCAAAATCACGGTGTTCTTGTCATTTTTCTTATCGGGTGGAATTTTATTCATATACTCCAAGGCCACGTCATATTTGCTTCGACGCTCCATAATCAACGCCATTAATTTTAGCAATTCAACATGATTTTCATGATGTTTTAGACCACCCAACACCAATTGCTCGGCTTCCGTATCACGTTGAGCTTTTAAATAGATGCGTGCAAGTTCAATGCGTGAGGGAACATGCAAGGAATACCGTAATACCGCATTGGAGAGTAAATTTTCCGCCTTCGATTCATTCCCGTCATTGATATATTCCAGGGCCTGAGAATAATCCATCATCGCTTGTTCTTCATCCGACATTTGAATCGCTTTTTTCTCAAACATATTGGCATAAGAGTCGACCACATTCATGCTTAAGGTTTTTTGATCAGGATTTTTTTCGATACCCAGATCAAGTTTTTTTAAAGGTTTTTCGGTTTCCTCTTTTTGTTCTTTTATGGGCTTAGGTGCCATTGAAAGCTCCCTCAAGGTGTCCATCAGTTCTTTCTTAGTCTGCAACTCCCCCCTTTTTTCTGATTTAGTCGCAGTGACTGACAGGGTTCCTCCTCGGCTCTCTTCTCTCATTTCAGATTGAAATGACAAGATTGAATTATTAGCGGGGGGTGTCTGAACTTCTTCGTTCATCACCGTCCAAGCAGCACTTTGACTTGTCAATATCCATCCTAGAATAATCCATATTCTTTTATCTTTCATTTCCGCACCTCGTATTCAGATTTTGAATTCTATCGCAGGAATCACTCACGGCATCCGTCCAAACATTATCCGCCGTCACGACCGGTCTTAATAAAATGATTAACTCACTTTTCTTGGTTTTTTCAACGGTGTGACCAAACACATTCCCAATCACGGGTAGATCTTTCAAAATGGGTAACCCTTCTTTCAAACGTTGAGTACTGTCTTGCATGAGCCCACCAATGATAACCGTCTGACCACTCTTGGCGCGCACCACACTGTCCGATTCGCGAATGGTACTGGCCGCCAAAGGAACGGAGGTGGTTTGCCCTGCAATCACAAAGGTTGTTTGTTGATTTTTGACGTTAGAGACCATGGGATGAATATGCAAGGTGACTTCATCGCAGCTATTAATCGCGGGGGTCACATCCAAGGCAATACCGGAAAAGAAGGAATCAAAGGTGACGTTGGGTGTGGTATTACTGGTGGTCCCAGTACTGGTAACCGTGGTTGACACGTTGGTAATGAAGAATTGATCCTTTCCTATTTTTATCAGTGCTTTTTGATTGTGCAGCGTCGATACCCGTGGGCTTGACATCACATGAACTTTTCCTTGCGCCGATAATAATTCAATAAAAGCCGCAAAGTTTTGCAAATTCATGGCCAAGCTAAAAACACCTCCAAAGCTGCCCACGGCTTTACCTGAATCGTAGGTGGGAAGAATCGAATTATTGGGTCCACCGCGACCCGGGGAGATTGGAATAGGCGGGATAAGATCGTTCGTTAACACTGGGAAATCATCGCCGGGCACAATGCCATTCTGAATCACATCTCCCCCAAATTCGGTCGCACGAACTCGACCGGATAACAATTCCCAGTTTATTCCTGATTGAAAGCTATCGTTTAATTCCACCTCAATGACTTTGGCTTCTAAAATCACTTGTCGATTTAAAATCAGTTGTGCATTTCTTAAGTATTCAGCTACTTTCCGGAGTTCCTCTGGCATGGCTTGTACCACCAACGAACTGGCCATGGGGCTTACTGAAACTTTTCGCCCCGTACCATTACCTACGATACCTTCCACCGTCTCTTTTAATTCAACCCAAAAATCAGATTTCGATTTTGTTTTAATCTTAGCGTTGTTTTGTTGCGCACCGGCGGCATCGACGGTGGTCGTTCCCAACCCGGATACCGTCCCTGTACTGGTGGTCCCTGATTTTAGTCCTCCCGCTGTGACAGTGATCTGAGATTCGCCTCCACGATTAACATCCAAGTAATTAATTTTAAACGCTCGGGTTTGTATCATCGCCGGAAAGATTTCAATGGTGCGAGAAGAACGGCGATAATCGTAGCCATACACATTGCGTACCGTTTCCAAGACCTCTGGGATCGTCACTTTCTTTAATTGCAGTGAAATAGTTCCTCCCACCTCAGGATGAACGTTTACATTGTAGGGCGTGTCTTTCACTAGACTTAAGAAAAAAATATTTGCGGGTATTTTCTCTGCCATTAAATCAAACCGTCGTTCAATGGCGGGGATATTTCTATCATAGGAGCTGATGATATTAGGCAGCATGGCCCGCGACACATCAACAGGTGTGGGCGAACAGTTTGGACTTTTTTCAATGCAACAGTTGATTTGGGTTGCATCCTGGATATCGCATTCGATATGCTCAATGGTATGCTGATCGGAGGGAGGCCTAGATTGGCAGCCCACCACTAACACCACAAAAACAAGAATCAGCGTTTTTTTAAATCCCCGTCTTACTGTTGCAATCTTCATTTCATTGTTTCCTTAACTGATCCTTCCCCAAGTAAATACAAAATCGTCTTTTTGCCTTTATCCACCACCGTCACCGAATAGGGTTCTATTTTTTCAATGGATACATTTGCGACTTTATCCCCTTCTTTGACCATCACATTATTAACCACGGCATTACGACGATCCCCCGCAATCATAATTGCGCTCACAATTAAAACTTCCTTTTTAACAACCACGATTGTCCCTTTTTTTTGCAACATTTGGGGTTCTGTGGGATCTCTGAATGCAAGCGCAACTTCCATGCTTCCCCACCCCAGAACCACGATTGTTCCCATCAGCCACTTCTTCTTACAATTAAACACCGATCCAGCCTTCCTCTAATCCAAGGGTTTCAATCAAAATTTTAATTCTTGCTTTTGGATATTCTTCAACCTGATACGATATTTCACGCCACAACACTTTTTGTTGTTGATTCTCTAAGGTCTGTAAAAATTTTAAGGTTTCGAAATATTCTCCTTCCATCACCAGCGTTAGTCCATGTCGATACACTTGCAGACTTACCTTGTCAGCCCCTCCTTGAGGTTGAAATAAGGGTTTTGATTCTGAACTTTCCAACAACACCAACGTCATCCCTGTGGCTTGATTAACAATATTTTTGACCACGCTGACCATTTCCTTAGGGCTCGTCATTTTTTGAACTTGTTCAACGATTTGCTTGCGAGCAGCAATGTTTTTTTTCCTTAATTCAGCAGTTTTTTGCGACAAATCCAGATTGGGGTTGTACTGCAATTGTTGGTTCAGGACCTTAAGTTGGCTATGCAGCGCCATAACCTGTTGTTTTGATATCTGCACTTTTTGATTCATTTGATCCTGGCCTGGAAATACGGATCCCAACAGAAGGTTCCACAAAAAATATAATACCCCCGCCGATCCTAACAACACCAACACCCGTTCTCTTAGGGTTAGGGCATTCACGATTGTCTCTGCCTGATTTATTCTTTTCTTGATCTCTCTTGTAATAACTTGTATTTTGTCTTCCCGCTCTGGCGTAATAATCTGCTGGATAAGCTGTTGTAGCGTTTGCTTTATCATTTTTTTGTCGCCCCCGCCGTCTGCAAGGTAAAGTTAACAATATTATTGACATTATCGACTTCGAGTTTGAACACTTGGAAGGTCTTTCCCGAAAATGCCGTTTCTTTCCCTAACCCATCAATAAGCGCAGGGATTAGGGGGGGATGATTTGCAGCCCCCTCCAAAGAGATGTATTCTCCATTTCTAGCCAGTATGAATCGCGTGAGCCACACTTCAGTCGGAACTTCGTTCGCCAACGCGATAAGAAATTTTGAAAAACCACCACTTTCGGCATTATGGATATCTTTTAAAATTTCAATTTTTTCAATATCAAATTTTTGTTCCAGCTCGAGTTCTTTGGCTTCTTTAGCCAAAGCTTCTTTATTTTGAGTCAGATGTATTTTAATTTCTGCGTTTTTTATTTGCTGTGAAATTTCAGATTTTTCTTGTTCATCGCGTTTGAGTTGTCGGGTGTCACTCCAATACTGAAAACCGTCGATAACCAATAACAAAAACAGAAACACCGTAAATCCGCCCAATATTTTGGTAATTTGTAGAAAAGACAAAGGGATCTGCGGTCCCTTTTCTTTCTGATATAAATTAATGCTCTGTTTCAAGGGTGACGTTGACATGTTTCACTGCCGCTCCGATGGCCATTAAACATTGTGCTTGTTCCAAGAGTGTGAGAGGTTTTTCAGATTTTAGAGTGCTGGTCGATAAATCAAATTGTTCAACTTCCAAGCCTAACGCGGATTTTAAATACGGGGTCACGTGTTCTAAATTCATCAACGTTGGCATCAAATAAATGGTATTGGCAACGGTTTGTCGAAAAATATTGCTTGAATAGTCAATGGAACGTTGAATTTCCAAAGCCACTTGCTCCAACATTGGAGATTCAGGATGAATGTCTGCTTGAGAGCCTTCGGCTTTAAAATCAATGGAACGACATAGAAGAATCATACCGGCTTTATAAATAATCAGTTTTCCCCCATTGGCAGTCAGGGAAACCAAGATAACGCCTTTTTTACTGCTTGGCTGCAGATCGGCTAAATTCCTTATCGCAAACTCAGGAAGATTAATCGTGGTTAAAATTAATTTAGAATCGTTAAGGATGGCTTCAACTTGAGGAATGACGGCGCGCTGCATAATGGAAATGTAAGACATTTTGACGCTGTCTCGTGCTCGGCGTAAGGGTAATTCAAAGTAATCGATAACCGACTTGTCAATCGAGGTTGTGATGGCTTCTTGAGCCAACCATTTGAAGGCATTCTGCATTTCGGTTGGAGGTGCATTGGGCGTTTCAACCAGTGATAGGGTATACTCCTCGTTCTGCAATACATAGATACATTCCAAACCTTCCAGGGACTGTTGTTTTACAAACGTACTGAGAGCAACCTGTTTTTTGGAGGGGGAATCTGCCTGTTGGTAGGCTTGAGCTTTAAGAAGGGGGATCTCTTGTTCTTCAGTAATATAGGCCATCGCAATCCCGTCCGATGTACAGTACACTCCGACTCGTCCGGACTTTTGTACTGCTTGCTGTTTCTTCCCACCGAAAATCCATTTCACGGCTTGCATCTTCCTCTTATCTTCTATACATTGTAGTATTCCCACTAACTTGTGCAAGTTCACGTTCCAAGAGTTGCATAACTGAAGTTTTACATGATAAAGCCGATATCCTTGGGAAGTATGACAGAATCAATGGTGAGACCAATGAAGAAAAATCGTGATAAAAAATTAAGTCGGAAAACTAAAATCCTAGTTGCTACGTTGCTTTATTTTATTTCATCCTCTTCCTTTGCACTGACGTTTGCCTTGCCTCAAGGTGGAGATGTCGTGGGAGAGGTGCAAATGACAACAGTCCGCCGAGGAGAATCCTTGGGCGAGATTGGGAGACGTTATGATGTCGGGGTTTATGAAATGATTGAAGCCAACCCTGGAGTCGATCCTTGGTTACCTCGCGCAGGCACCGTGGTCGTGGTTCCGACTCAATTTATATTACCCAGCGGCCCTCGTCAGGGCATTGTCCTAAATCTGGCTGAAATGCGTCTGTATTATTATGATCCCGTCAAACCTTTAGTCACCACTTTTCCCGTTGGAATTGGTAAGAAAAATTGGTCAACTCCACTTGCCAATACCACTATTACTACTAAAGCCAAAGAGCCCAGTGAGGTACCTCCTGCCAGCATTCGCGCAGAACACAAAGCCAAGGGGGATATTTTACCTGCCGTGGTTCCCCCCGGACCAGATAATCCTTTAGGTCGCTTTGCACTTTATTTGGGATTGGGTTCTTACCGCATTCACGGCACCAATAAACCGGGTGGCATTGGCGTGCGGGGGACCCATGGTTGCATCCGTCTTTACCCCGAAGATATTCAAACGCTCTTTTATATGGTTCCTGTGGGCACCAGCGTTCGGTTTATCCACGAGCCTTACAAAGTGGGTTGGCATCGCAATCGCTTATATCTTGAGGCCCATCAGCCCTTAACCGACGGGCGCTATTTAGGGTCAGACAGTGCGGATAATTTAAAACGAGCGATTGAGCGCGCCATTACCGGCAGTCATAATGTCAATTGGACCAGTGCGCAGATGGAAGCCAAATCACAAAAAGGTTACCCCATCCGGATTGATTGATGATTGATTGACCGTCTATCTCATTCACGTTTCTTATCTTATTCATGTTAATTATTCACGTTGACTGGTTGTCGTAACGTGGGAGTCAGGGATTCCGGATTATTTTTTCATCGTCTTTTTTCACATTGACTGGTTGTCGTAACGTGGGAGTCAGGGATTCCGGATTACTTTTGCAGGGA